>VYLE01000087.1_pt1 | contig 146458 bp, 108 predicted proteins | sample 5114391 | NCBI WGS metagenome assembly VYLE01 (sample SAMN12291771, study PRJNA351875) | freshwater metagenome | isolation source: freshwater lake | place: USA: Michigan, Kent Lake | collected 2013-08-15
GGGCGCGCCGCCCATCCACGGACCGCCCATCGCGGCCGCGGCGGCAGCGCCGCCCATGCCGACCGCCGCCGCATACGCGGGCGGTGCGGCGACCGCGTTCATGTCCGCAGCGCGCATCGACGGCAGCTCGATCGGCTTGAGCGACCAGGGGTCGGACGACTGGGTGACGGCGACGAGATCGTCCAGCATCATCTGGGCGCTTGCGTAGCGCTGGTGATAGTCGGCCATCGCCCGACGCACGATCCAGCGCAGGGCCTCGGGGCTGCGCTTCATGAAAGCGCTCAGGCCGCCGTGCGCGGGAAATGTATTTTCGAGAAGGAAATAGAGCACAGCGCCGGCGCCGTACACATCGAAACGGGCGCCGTCGACCTGATGGACGCGCACGCCGCGGAGCGCCTGCCGGACCATCTCGGGATCGCGGAAATACTCGGTGCCGTGCGTGGTCAGCGTCATCGCCGAGCGGAGCGGCGTCACGAGGCCGAGATCGACAAGGTGAGCGCGGCCGTCGTGGACGATGATGTTGTCCGGCTTGACATCCTTATGCCAGAGCCCGCCCTGGTGATATCGATTCAGGGTCGCGACGAGATCGCACACATGATGCAGGGCCTCGCGCAGGTCCTCGCCACGCAGCCCTTCGGCGCCCGAGCGGGCATGCAGGAAGCGAGCCTGCTCGGCCAGACTCTCGCCCGGGTGATAGGGCATCGCGTACCAGAAGCGCCCGCCGTCGAGACCATGATCAAAGACGAGTCCGAGGGCGCGGGCAGCGTCGAGGGCCCGGGATTCGCGAACGATCTGCGGAAGCGAGGATCCCTCCTCGAGGGCGAAGCTCTTGATGACGACCTTCTCGGAGCCGATCGAGAGCCTTCGGCGCAGCTCCTCGTCGGGCACCGCGATGTAGAGCTTCGCGCCCGATCCGCCCGGCCGCAGCGTCCCTTCGATCGTGTAGCCGGCGAACTCGCTCGGTCCGCGACGGGGCTGGCCTGCGCGGCCGCCGACGGCGTTCTCGACGGCGCTCTCGACCGCATGCTCGATGTCGCGAGCGAGATCGCGGGCCAGCGCATCCGTCGGCGCGACGATCGCGTCGGCCTGCGGCAGTCGCCGCTCGACGCCGAGAAGGATGCCGTCGAGGCAGAGGAGTTCGAGCGGCCGCTTCAGGACAAGCGAATAGCAGCGATATCCGACATGCAGCGTTTCACGGCGCAGCGCGCGACCCCACCGGCCCGCAGCCTCCCAGCGGCCGAGGACGACATTGCAGGTCGCGAAGGGAATCGCCACGATCGCGGCGAAGGCGGAACCGATGAGGGCAACCGCGTCGCCGAGCACATGCACGACGAAGCGGACGATGTGCTTGATCAGCCACCCGAGCGCGGAAAGCAGTCCGCCGGTGACCTTCACGGCCACGACGATGAGGGCGATCGCCACGCCGAGCCCGACGGCGCCGGCGAGAATCGCGAGGAGGATGAAGCTGACGTCATTGGATCCCATCGTGGTCCAACCGCCCTTCGGGGTGCGCGCGACTCAACGCTGAAGGTCCTCGCGCAGGAGTCGCGACTGCGCGTGGTAGATGTCTGCGAGAGCCTCGTCGAAGAGATCATCGTCCTGGCTCAGGCCGGCCCGTTCGGCCTCGGCCATCTCGTCAGGCGTGAACGAATAGGTCGCGATCACCTCGCCGAGCCGTCGACGCAGGAGCGAGCGAACCTTGGTGAGGTGTCGGCTGACCGTCGGCTCGCTGACGCCGAGGTTCTCGGCGACGCTCTTGCCGCTCAGGCCGTCGAAGACCCGCATGCGATAGACCTGAAAGGGCAGGAACTCGCTTTCGCTTTCCGTCGCCCGGATGCCCGCGTAGACCTTCGCCCGGAAGACATCGCGTTCGTAGGCCTCGTCGGCCTCGGGAAGCCGCGACGAGCCCATGAAGCTCTCGTCGAAGCTGACGCCCCGCTTGCCGCCCCCCCGCTTGCCCGCCGTCCGCCGATCGATCTCGTCGCCGAGGACATGCTTGGCGATCGAGAGGAGCCAGGTCGAGAAGCGGGCACCCCGGGCAGGGTCGTAGCGGTCGATCGAGCCGGAGAGGGCTGCGAGCGTCTCCTGGGTAAGGTCCCGAATCGTCTCGGTGCGGATCTGCCCGCGTCCCCACTTGAAGAGCTGGCCGCGGATGACCGGGCCGAAGATCTCCCAGAGCTCGAACCAGGCGGCCTCGTCGCGGGCGCGGAGCCGGCGGATGAAGGAGGTGGTGATCGAGTTCATGAGGAGCATGCCTTCGCGTTGTTGGGGAGCGGGGGCCCAGGTTTCGGGCCGCGGTGGATTCGTTCGAACATCTTCGCCCGAAAGGGGGTGATTTCCGCCGGAAGTCCGCTTCGCATCGCGAAATACTCCCGACTGGCCGCCCAACAAGGGCTCCTGACGCAACCGAGCGTCCGCAAACGGCCTGGGCCTCACCGTTGAAGCCCCCAACGCGGACGCGATTTGAAAGGTCGGCTCCATGCCCACCCTCAGCCGCGGCCTCCTCCGTTGGGGCATCATTGGTGGTCTCGCTCTTGGCGGTCTGACGATCCTGATCGGACCGGATCGCGTCGGTGCCGCATTCGACCAGCTCCGCAGCAGCGCTCGCGATGCCGCCGACAGCCTGATCGACGACCCGATCGCCCTTCGCCGTCAGCTTCAGACCCTTGCCGAACAGTATCCGACCCGCATCGGGCAGGTCCGCGGCGAGCTCGCCGAAGTCGAGCGCCAGATGCGGCAGCTCGAGCAGGATTCCGAGGTCGCGAAGCGCGTGGTCGCGATGGCCAACGACGATCTCAACCGTCTCCGCATGGCGGTCGCCGGTGGCGAGACGCCGACCGGTCGGCTCATCACCCTGCGTGAGAGCCAGATGACCGACAAGGACGACGCCCTTCAGGCCGCCAAGGAAGAGGCCCGACGGATCAACAATGTCCGCCTGAGCTACCAGGACCGTTTCGCCGCCAACCGCCAGCAGGTTGAGTTCCTCACCCAGCAGCAGGATCGGCTCACCAAGATCCTCGGCCGGCTCGAGACCGAGTACTCGGACTTCGAGACGAAGATGGCCGTGCTCGATCGGCAGATCGACTCGATCGAGCGCAACGAGCGGCTCATCGACATGACCAAGGAACAGCAGGCGATGCTTGCCGACTACGACAAGTTCGGCGAGGTCGGCAACCTCGGCCAGCTCGAGTCGAAGCTCGCCGAGCTCCGCACCGTGCAGGAAGCGCAGCTCGAGGCCCTCGCCCGCGCTGGCGTGCCGAGCGACTACGAGCAGCGGGCCAAGGCTGAGATCGCCGACGAGCGTTGGAACGGCGAGGATCCGCTCGGCCTCGAGACTTCCCCTGCCGATCGCCTGAACGGCGCACAGGGTTCTCCCGAGTCCAATCCGCAGCGCGACGCCAACGCCGTCACGCCGACCAGCGCTCGGACGGTGAAGGACCGCAAGGGCGCCTGATCCCGCGACCGCACGACGCCCGCCGCAGCCGCGACGAGCGTCGGCAGTAGAAGAGGTGTCGAGCGCTCGGCGCTGCGACGACACAAGACCGTTCGGGTGTGTGCATTCGCGCGACGCGGAACGCACGAGGCACAGCTCCCGACGAAGCGCCCCCACACGCGGCATGGGTCTCCTGATCGGATCTTCATCCGGTCGAAGGGGCCCATGCCGTTTTTCATTCGTCACGCGTGCGAGCGGCCTACTTGATCTCGATCTCGAAGGCGATGCGCGTGCCGTCCTTCGATCGAAGCCAGCGCACCGCGATGTTCCGCGGGGCGAGATCGCGGGTCACGATCGAGGGAGGCGTCGGGAGCTTCTCCTCGGCCTCGCGCTCCTTCTTCGTGCCGCGCTTCGGCTTCGCCGCGACCAGCTCGAAGGTCGGCGTGCCCTTCGAGAGATCGTCGTCGGGAATCTGGAAGTTCAGATCGTCGAGGGCCGAGAGCGTGACCGTCTGGCCATGGGCCCCGCCGCCTGAGGAGATCGTCGTCGAGAACTTCGCCTCGCGAAGCTTGTCGTAGAGGTCGTCCATCGTCGTCGGCACGACGCCGCGCTCGGCAAGGTGCTGAAGTCCGGCGGCGAGAAAGTGCAGTCGCTCGAGGGCGGTGACGAACGAGCTCGGCCGCGCCGTCTTCGCATAGTCGATCCAGCGCTTCTCGAAGGACTCGATGTCATCGGTGCCGAAGGCCCGGACGAACGCGTCGTAGTTCTGCATGCCGCGGTTCATGTTGCCGAGGTAGGCCTCGAACTGCCGCTGGTATCGGCCGTTGTCGGCGTAGATCAGGAAGTGCACCATCGACCACGCCTGCTGATACTGGAGCGACGCGCTGCCGCCGCGCACATTCGCGTTCCACCGCTCGTTGTCCATCGTGAGCATGTCGCGGAAGCGGATGTGCTTGCCGGCGTCGATCGCGGCGCGGATCGCGTTGAGCGTGCGCTCGCTGGTCTGCCCGATGATGACGGTGCCGTCGATGATCTCGGATTCGCCGAAGAACTCCGCGACGCCCTCGTTCACCCACATCGGAAGATCGTTGCCGAAGCGGCTGTGGGCGAACTGATGAAAGCCCTCGTGCTGGATGACATGGTGGACGCGCGATCGCGGCAGGCCCTCGACCCAGAACGCGAGCGCAGCGCCGCGCGGCGAGACGAAGAACATGCCGCCGCTGCCCATGCCGTTGATGCCGAACCGCTCGCGCAGCGTGGCGATGTAATCTTCCTGCGTCGCAAACATGAGGACATCGAGCACCTCGGGCGTGCGCTGCTCGAGGGCGCCGAGACGCCGCTGATACTCGGCATAGATCATGTCGAGGTGGTGGCCGTAGGCCTTGGTGTCGGCGAGACTGAGATCGCTGCGCAGGCGATAGAAGCGGCTGCGGAGAAGTCCGTTCTTCCCAGGCTCGGTTCGATCCCACCAACTCGCCTGCATGCGCCGCTCACCGTCACGACCGCCCGACTGCCCACCCGGCTGCGAGCCCGGCTGCGAACCCGTTGGGTGCGCAAAGACGCTCTGCGGCGAGAGGGACGCAACGCCGGCGATCGCCACCGTCATCACTGCGAGCCTGGTAAGCCATCGAGCCGGTCCGAGAAGCGCCGAGAGGCGGCGGATCGACACTTGGAGGCCGGTAACTGCCGTTGACACCAGCCATTGGGTAGAAGTCGTCATCGCGGATTCGCCCGATAAAAGCCCTGAGAAACGCCTGAACTGGCGGGACAGACGGAGTATGCCGCACAGACCGACCGGAATCGTTCACTTCTTTGAGCAGTTCATCAAAAAGAGTGGAGCAGTCTGGAACATCGGCCCCGGAATGTGCGAAGATGTGAATGCCGACGGCGACCTCTTTCTCCGTCGGACTGACAGGTAGCACGGATCCTTCGGTGTAAGGGACATCGAAGGGTCAATCACCGGTGTAGGTTGAGGGAACCAACCACCGGAGCTTGGGCGGAGTTTTCGGGACCGCTGTCCTCTCCAGAATCAAGGGTCTGGAATCGACAGAACGGGCTCAGGGGAAAAGGGAACACCTCGAGTCTGTGGTCCGTCCGATCTCGCTTGTAAAAGACCGAGATCCAACAACGACAACTCTCTCCGCTACTTGGCTGGGGAAAAGGGAAGAGGGAAAAGGGAGACCGGCCGCGTTCTGGAAAAGGGCGCGGCCGAGTCTACTTTTGGGCTGAACAGAACCTCGGAACCGGCCACGCGGGAAAAGGGCGCGGCCGAGTCTACTTTCGGGCTGAACAGATGCTCGAACCGGCCACGCCGCCCTCGCATCGCTGAGGAAACGCGTGGCTCTGTTTCTTTTTGCCCAACAACCCTCCCACGCGCACGCACGCGGGGCGGGTCACGCCTTTGCCGCGTAGGTCGCGAAGACTTCGCTGCCGGGGTAGTAGCGGGCGAGGATGTCGCGCCAGGTCTGGCCCTTCTTGCTGAGGGCTTCGGCGCCGTACTGGCACATGCCGACGCCGTGGCCGAAGCCGCGGCCTTCGAGGGTGATGCTCGTGGCGCTCACCTTTGCGGTGAAGTCGGCGCTCTTCACGCGGCCGGTCGGCGCTGGGACGCCCGGCACATCGGCGTTGAAGGCCCAGCGCAGGCGCTCGGCAGGCACTTCGAAGAGCTGATTCTTCGCGTCGGTGATGCGGAACGCGAGCGGACGACCGACGGCGTTCACCGTGAAGACCTCGATGTTCCGAATGCCCTCGATCCGGGCCATGACGGGCCGATCGGTCTTCGCCCATCCGGAGAGTCGCCGGGCGGTTTCGGGGAGCGGCATGCGCATCGACCAGCGCCACTGCGGCGCTGCCCGACAGCAGTCGCGGGCCATCGCCGAGGTGACCTGAAGCGGCGCAATCGCGTTGAACTCGTTGTTGGCGATGGCATCGCTCGCGTTCGCGGGCCGACCGCCGCAGGTCGACGAGTAGTACGCCGGCACCACGCGGCGGTCCCAGATCATCACCATGCCCCGCGTCTGGCGCACCGCGTCGAGACTCGCCTTGTGATTCGTGACGCCGATCCACGCCTGGCTCGCCTCACCGGCGACGACATCGAAGTGCGAGTCGAGACTCTGGGCGATCTCACAGACCGCGTAGCTTCGGGCCGCGACGGCCTGGGCAAGATGCGTTTGCAGCGACCAGGTGTTGTAGAGCTCCTTCGCGAGCACGCCCGGGAGGTACTGCTCCATCGGCACATGCGTCACGACATCGACCGCGCCGATCGCCTCGTCGGTGCGGGCGACCAATCGCACGCCCCACGGCAGCGAGCCACACGCCGCGATGTCCTTCGCGAGCCGCACGCCTCGGCCAGCGCCGGCCGTCGGTCGCACCTCGATCGACGGCGAGGCGAAGGAGAAGGTCGCCGCGTTGCGCGTGCCGACGGCCGCGATCACCACCCATCCGCCGATCGTCGACTCGACGGAGGCAGGCAGGGCCACCGTCTTCGCGGGCAAGCCGTCGCCCTGATCGATCAGCACGCTTCCGCCGTCCCCTTCGATGCGGATGACCCGCACCGGCGCCCGCACGGTCGCGATGCGCACCCGCACGATCGGCTCGCTCGTCGGCGGCAGCGGCCGCTGGATCATCCGCGGCGGCGGCGGCGGCTTCGGCTCGGTTCCGCTCGTCAGCGCTTCCCCCGGCGGCGGCTCGAGCTCATCGGTCGCACGCGGCAACCGTCGTCCGTCGCGCGAGGATGGCGGATCGCAGCCGGTCAGGATCGCCAGCGCCGAGAGCGCCGTCGCGCCGGCGATGAAGAGGCGTCGCTGCTGATCGAACGCCTCGCGCGACCGCACGGGCGCTTCGTGCAGCCAGCCTCGCTCCGCATGATGTGGATGGCGTTCGTCCGTCATGCCGGCTCCAAGCGATCCCCGCGGGAGTGGGGCCCGTACGCTACCCTCGATTGGCAGCGGCCAAAAGATCGGCGTTTCGATTTCTCGCACTGAATTGTTCGTGCGAGGAATCGGGGCCAAACGCGACGCCGCCGCGGACAGGATGCCCGCGGCGGCGACGGTTGCGTCACGATGACCGAATCGCGGGGATCAGTCGAGCTTCCGGAGCGTCAGCCCGTGCAGGGTGAGCTTCTCCTTGATCTCGACGAGCGAGGTCTGGCCGAAGTTCTTCACGCCCATCAGTTCCGCCTCGGTCCGCGAGGCGAGCTCGCCGAGCGTGCCGATGTTGAGAAGCTGGAGCGCCTTGCGGGCCCGAACCGAGAGCTCGAGCACGGAGATCGGCTTGTTAAGCGTCGACTCCGGCACCGAGGCCCGCAGCGACTCGATGATGTCCTTGCGAGCCCGGCTGTAATTGCCGCCCTCAAGGCCCTGGCCGAGACGAAGCCCCTTCGAGGAGAGCATGTTCTTGATCTCGACGAGCGAGGTCTCGCCGAAGTTCTTGTACGAGAGCAGCTCCGCCTCGCTGATCTTGAGCAGGTCGCCCAAGGTGCGGATTTGCATCTTCTTGAGGCAGTTGCGGGCCCGCACCGAGAGCTCGAAGTCGGTGACCGGCGTGTCGAGCACGGCGTTCTCGCGGACGCGATTGCGATCGCTTTCCGCGTCATAGAACATGTCGCGGCTCGCGCTGACATCCTTGTAGTAAAGCCGGGCGCGCGGATGATTCGGGTCCGTCTCGAGGACCTGGCGAAGGAGACGCTCAGCGCGGGTGATCTCGCCGCGGTCCTCGTACAGGATCGCAAGATTGACGAGGGCGTTGAGCGGCGGGCGCGTGCCGTGGATGAGCTCGTCGTAGAGCTCGAGCGAGTCGTCCTCCTCCCCGAACAGGTCGAGGAGATAGGCAAGCCGGAAGGTCGCGTCGATGTGCTCGTTCTGCTCGCGCGCCTTGCGATACTCGTCGATGGCGGCGAGTCGGTCGCCGGCCTTCTCGAGTTCCTGGCCGCGCTTGAAGTGCGCTTCAGCCGCAGCGGGATTGCCCGCCGTCGACTTGCCGCCGATGATCGTGTCCAAACCCGTGATCACGCCAGAACTGCCGCCGCCCATGCGGTTGATGTCGATGGTCATCGAAGCTCCAAAGCCTGCGCGGAGAGGGTTCTCGGGGACAGGCACGAGCGGCGCTCGGACGGTCCCCATCTGTCTCCGTCGCGTGGGTTGAGGAGTGTAGCAACCCCGAACCGACCGCTCGAACGACCCGCCCGCCGCCGGCGCCCGGTTCTCGGACGGGAAGCGCCGGTCAATCCATCGGCTCGACGGGCCGCCACGCTCCGTCGTCGCGCGCCGTGAGCTCCCATGGCCTGCCCGACTGGTCGCGCAACTCAACGATGATCGCACCGGCCAACTCCGGTCGCTCACCCGGCTGGCCCTGCCGGACCGTCCAGGCGTAGGGCCGATCGGCCCCCTCACCGGTCGCGTTTGCGGACGCGTCGGCGGCGAAGTCCATCGTGCCAAGCATGATCGCCCGCGCTTCGTCGACCGTTGATGCTTGAACCGCCTTCTCGGCCGCCTCCCATGGAAACCGCGTCCAACCGGCAGCGGTCCGGGAGAAGTCCGCCACGCGAAGCCCGCTGAAGAGCACGAAGCCCGTGACGCCGCCGACCGTGCTCGCGGCCAGCAGAGCAAAGACGACCGCGAGCCGCCTGCGCCGCCCGGCAAGCGCCAAGGGCAAGGCCACGAACGCGGCTGCGCCGAGCGACCACGCCGCGACCCGCGTCGCCCGCATCACCGCGTCCTCGGGTCGGGCAAGCGTCACCGTCGATCGGCGCGTCGCGGCGGATGCTTCCGGCGAAAGAAGATCAATGGCAATGTCATCCGAAACGCTCGCCAAGTCGAGCCGGCCGTGGAGGCGCGTCACCCACAGATCGCCCGGAAACGGCTGCGCGAGCGGGACGAGATCGGGATGACCGAAGTGTGATGGCTGAATCGGGTAACGCCAGCGCGGATAGGAAGGCGGCTCGTGGCTCGCATCCATCATGCGCTCGCTCCAGACATCGAGCCGCGCCGCGCGTGCCGGACGCTCCGCAAGGACGACGAGATCGAGATCGAGTTGCCCGCCACCGACCGCCGTCAGGGCCATCGGATAGATGATCCGATCGCCGGCGAAACGCACGAGAAGCGGATGCGGAGCGCGAACGCCGGCATCGAGCCGGATCTGCGCGGCGCAGAACACCCACCCCTGGACGACGGCCCGCTCGACGACCGGACGAGCCGCGGCGTTGAACCGGAACCCTCGGCTTTCAAGCCACTCGATGAGTTCGGTTGCGTTCGTCGCCTTCACGACATCGACCTCGTACAGGCCAGCCTGCACCGTGCGCAGGTGTTCCATACCGCTCGACGGAGCACTCATGCCGCGCGCGGTAGCGAGCGTTGGGAGAAGCGCCGCGACGATCACGACGATCGAGACGATGGCCAAGAGAACCGCCGTTGCGTCCTTCCCTCGCATGCACGCGAGAAGAAGCCCGAGGCAGATGAGAACCACCGCGCCGATGAGTGCCGTGCGAAGCGCCGAACGCTCACGGTCAGGATCCGTCGAGCGTGGCGCGGTGATCGCGAGCGCCGTCTCGACCGTGCCGATGCCGCAGGCCCGGATCTCGAGTGGTTCGGACGGAACGGGGAGCACCCACGCCACTGGAGTTCCGTCGCTCTCGACGGCGCTCTCGACGATCAGCGTCTGCATGCCTTCGCGATGCATGATCACGGCCGCCTGCGAGGGCATCGACGGATCGCGCGTGACCGCCTCGTGTCGCGGGAAGAACTTGCCGTCGGCATGCAGCGGCGCACACCAGAGGAACGCGAGGAGTGAGAGGATCACCGCATGCGAACGCATCACCTCACGATACGCGAGCATCACTCACCGTGATTCATTGGAATCATGCACGAGCCGAATTCGCTTCCAGCGTCCGCTCTCAAAGCGGCCCGCCATCGCGAAGCCGAGCAGAATGATGTAGACCGCCGAGGCGATCCACGGCCCGAGACTCGACCACTCGGGCACGCGCGTCGCGAGCAGCCATCCGCCGCCGACGATCACAGTCCAGCTCAGGACCACGGTCAGGACGCCAGGCACGATGGTGTCGCCCGCGCCGCGGAGCGCCCCCGAATAGACGATGCCGAGGGCATCGAAGGTCTGAAAGATCGCAGCGCAGATCATCATGCCGCTGCCGATTCGGAGAATCTCCGCGGCGTCCTCGGGGGTCGTCTTCTCGCCGAGGGTGAAGACATGCAGGAGATCGTCACGGAAGATCGCCATGAGCAGGCCGCAGACGGTCATGTAGACCATCGCCATGCCGACCGCCACGCGGGCCCGCTGGGCGGCGACTTCGGGCTGGCCGGCGCCGATGTACTTCCCGACGAGCGATGTCGTCGCCACCGAGAAGCCGACCGCCGGCATGAAAGCCATATGCATATAGCGAAGCGTGCCCCAGCCGGCGACCAGATGCAGCGGCCCGAAGAGCCCGACGAGATAGCTCATGAAGATCGCCCAGCAGATGATCTCGTTCGAGAGCTGTAGCGCGTTCGGCCAGCCGAGGCGGATGATCTCGAGCGTCCGGGCGCTGTCGAAGCGCCAGACCGATCGGCTTCGGTAGCGCTCATGCGAGCGCCGCGAGAGGAAGATCACCAGCGGAATCGCACCTTCGACGGCCGTGCCGATGAGCGTCGCGATCGCAGCGCCGGCGACGCCGAGCGCCGGCGTGCCGGGAATGCCGGGGAGTCCCCACGCAGGCAGGCCCGCCTCGCCGAAGATCAGGATGAAGTTCCCGACGAGGTTGACGAGATTCCCGATGATCGCCGCCGCGGCGATCACCCGTGGTCGCTGGATGCCGAAGAAGAACTGGGCGATCGCCTTCGTGATGACCGTGACGACGCCGCCGAAGAGGAGAATCTGGGCGTAGGCCGTCTCGAGTTCGACGAGTCGCGGCTCGCCCGGATGCATCATGCGGAAGATCGTCGGCAGCAGGAAACCGAAGGGAATCAGGAGCGCGATCCACGCGAACACCGAAAGCCAGATGCCCGCCCACGCATAGCGGGCCGCCTCTTCCGGCTTCCCCGCGCCGATGTTCTGGCTGACGAAGGCGTTCACCATCGTCACGATGCCGAAGAGGAAGGAAATGACCGTGAAGCTCCAGACGCTGCCGTTGCCTTGCGCAGCGACCGAGATCGCGTCGACGCGCGCGACCATGAGCGCATCCACGAACTGCATCGTGGTGTAGGACATCATGGTCAGCACGACCGGCCAGGCGATCGACCAGACTTCGCGGATGGGACTCTGTTGGGTCATGCTGGCTGCACGCCGGGCGCACGGGACGAAACGGACCTCGCCCGCATCAAGTCTGCGGCGGGGAAAAACGAGAGACTCTTGCTTGAGACCGCGAGCCGAACGCGCTCCGACGCGGGTGCGTCAGAGCTCGACCATCACCATGTCGCTCTCGACGCGCTCATGCTCGGTCGAGGGCAAGTGGGCCTGTGCGATCGCCTCGAGGCCCGGAACCTTCGCCATGAGCGCCCGCGTGGCCGCGTCGTCGAAGCCGTGCGGGTAGCGGGACTGCCGATCGGCGAGGAGCTCGATGCCGATCTGCGATTCGCTCTTGGCGAACTCCTTCGGAGCGATCGCCGCGCGGAAGACCTGCATGCGGCCCTTCGCGTTCTCGAAGGTGCCGGCCTTCTCCGTCCAAGTCACGCTCGGAAGGACGACCTCGGCCATCGCGGAAATCGGGCTCGGCAAGGTGTCGATCGAAATGACCGCAACATGCTTGAGGCTCTCGACGAGCGACGGCGTCACCCAATCGCTCGGATAGTTGCCGGTGACGATCGCGGCGCCGTACGCGGGCTTGGCGACCTCGCGGACGAATCCGGCGAAATCCTCGACCTTTCGGCCGCTTCCCGCCGTGAGCGCCTCGAGCACGCGACGCACGCCGCGGGCGTTCGGGGCCTTCTCCGCGTAGAGCGTGAACCCGCCGGGGAAGGTCTTGTCCGCGCCGTGCGTCGGAATCGGACCGACCGCAAGCAGGGCCTGCGGATCGACGGCGAGGGCGTAGCTCGCAAGGTGATAGGCGTCCTCGCAGGAGAGCATCGGGCTGACCAGGAGCGCAAGACGCTTCTGGGCGACGCTCACGAGCGACTTCATCTGCTCCTCGACACGCTCGATCGCGAGGGCCCACGCGTCGGCGGCCTGTCCGCGCTCGAAGGGCTCGAGGCCGCGCACGACCGGCATGGCGAGCCGATCCTCACGGTGCACGAACTTCCAGCCGTAGCGCACCTCGTCGGTGATCCACCAGCGGTTCACCTCGACATTCGTGCGCGGCTTGAAACGATAGACCTGACCTTCGTTGTGCTCGATCGCGATGTTGTCGCCGCTCGCGGTGATGCCGTCGATCGAGGGCGTCCGCTTCAGGTACCAGACGCGCTGCTGGAAAAGAAAATCCTTGTCGAGGAGCGCACCCACCGGGCAGATGTCCGTGACATTCGCGCTCAGCTCGTTGTCGAGCGCAAGGCCAGGGAAGACATCGATCTGCTCGGTCGATCCGCGTCCGTCGACCATCAGCTCGCCGGTGCCGGTCACCTCGCGGGTGAAGCGCACGCAGCGGGTGCACATGATGCAGCGATCGCTGTAGAGAAGGACATTCGGCCCGACATCCTTCTTGGGCTGCTTGATCTTGTCCTCTTCGAAACGGCTCACGCCGCGGCCGTACTGATACGAATAGTCCTGCAGGTGACATTCGCCGGCCTTGTCGCAGACCGGGCAGTCGACCGGGTGATTGATGAGCAGAAGCTCCATCACCGACTTCTGGTTCGCGACGGCCTTCGGGCTGTCGGAATAGACGACCATGCCATCGGTCGCCGACTGCTGGCAGGTCGGCACGAGCTTCGGGAAGGGTTCGAGCTTCCCCGTCTTCGGGTTCGGCGCCCAGACCTCGGCGAGGCAGATGCGACAACTCGCCACCACCGAGAGTCCCGGGTGGTAGCAGTAATGCGGAATCTCCATCTCCTGATCGAGTGCCGCCTGGAGGATGGACTGGCCGGCCTTGAACTCGACCTTGCAGCCGTTGATCGTGATCGTGGGCATAAGAGCGGGCGGAGTGTACGGGAAACCGGACCGCTCAGGCCCCGAACGAGAGGGGCAGTGCAAGGCCGCCTGCGAGGGAGATGATGACCGCACCCACGGCCCCCGTCGGCAGTCGGAACCGCTCACAGACGGCTTCGCGGTAGGCCGCGAGCTGGGGTGCGTACCGACCTCCGAGGATCGCGGCCGGGGCGGGAACGATGCGGGGCTCGGTGTCGCCGATGCCCGGGACTTCACCAGCATCGAGCGGCCCGGGCAGCCGGTCGGTCTTGAAGTCGACGATCAGGGCTGCGGTCGGCCGGTCCGCACCGGTGCCGAAGAGGACGAGTCGGTCGATCGACCCCTGTTCGAGTCCCCCGCCCTCCGACTCGGCGAGCCGTGCGTAGCGCCATTCGCGACGCACCGCGATCGGCCGGGCCGCCTCGCCGGTGATCGAACGGAGCCATGCGCCGTGCTCGCCGCGCGGTCCGGCTCGCTCGAACCAGCTCCGGAGCCCGGGCTTCGCGAGCGCGTGGGCGACCATGGCCGCCGCCTCGTCGAGGGCAGTCCCGTCGGCTCGCGGGAAAGCCCTGAGGGCGGCGCGGCGGAGCGCCTCGGCCGTGGGCGGCGCGTCGTCCTCGATCCACTCGATCGACTCGAGCATCGCATGGGCGAGCGTGCCGCGCTCCTTGGCGAGACGACGGGCCGCCTCGATCCGGAGGACCGTATCGGCATCGAGATCGCCGGCCGACTCCCAGACCTCGCGTGCCGATGCGGAGAGGGCCCGCGTCACGCGCAGCCCCGATGCCTTCGAGGTCTGGATCGGCGGAAGCGTCGGCTCGGTCTCGGCGATCGATGCGACTTCCGTCGGCGCTTCGCAGAGCGCGTCGCGATCGCCAGAGCGATACGCACATCCGGCCGCATCGGCGTTCGGACACCATGCGCCGCGCAGGAGTCCCGCGAAGGAGTTCGGCAGCGTTCCCTTCTTGTTCGGAGGCCCGGTGACGACGAAGAGCCCGCGACGGGCCCGCGTCACCGCGACATAGAGCATCGAGAGGTGCTCGCGATACGCCTCCTCCGTCGCGACGGCGATGACTTCGGCGGCCTCGCCCTGCCGCACGGCCTTCGCAACGACGCGAGCCACGCGCACATAGTCGGAATCGGGGCGCGACGGGCTGCGCACCGCGGCCATCGGCACCTTCAGTCGGAAGCTCAGATCCAGGTCGCAGAGCACCACCGCGTCGAACTCGAGCCCCTTCGACTGGTGGATGTTCATCACGGTGACGCCCCCGCCGCCGGCCTCGTCCACGACGAGCGTGCGAAGCATGCGCGCGACATCGCCCGGTCGTCTCGCGATCAGGTTCGCCCGCTCGGCGGTGTCGCAGCGCGCCAGGGCTTCGACGAGCTGATCGAGCCGCTTCGCCTCGCGGGCATCGACGAGCGGCGAGCCCGAGTCGGTGAGTCGCTCGCACCACGCGGAAATCGTCGCCGCAAACCCGTCGCGGTCGAGCGTCTCGCGCAGACGCCGGCTCGACCGATGTCTGCTGCGCGAACGACCGCGGGCGTGATCGCGCTCGCCGACGCCGAGGATCGCGCCGAGCGGCGAGTGCGCCACATGGAACGCGGCGACGGTGTCATCGGGATGGTCGGCCAAGTCGAGCGCCGCGATGATCGCGTTGACCGCCGCAGCGTCGCAGAGCGAGCCGGCTCCGCGGGCCGACGCTGGAATGCCGCGGGCGCGCAGCCGATTCAACAGGCCGGCGACAGCCTTGTTCTTCCGACAGAGGACGCCGATCGAGCCATGCGGAGCGTCCCTCAGGATCTCGGCGACGAGGGCGACCGCCGTGTCGAGATTGGCGCCCTGCTGCTCATGCGACTGCGGATGCACGGCGACGCGCGGAGCGATGTGCAGCTCGACGACGCCCGCCCGACGCGGGTCGCTCGCGGCATGGCGCTGCCAACCCGTCAGCCAACGCTCCGCGGCGTGACGAAGCATCGGTTCGGCATCGACGATGACCGGATTCCGGAGAAGCGGATCGAAGAGATCGTTGACGGCGTCGAGCACGATCTGGCTGCTGCGGAAACTCGTCGCCAGGCGCTCGTCGTGCATGGCAAGCGAGCCCGACTCAAGCGCGATCGACGGAAGGGCATCGAGCAGTGCAGGCGACGCGCCGCGCCATCCGTAGATCGACTGCTTGAGATCGCCGACGACGAAGAGGCTCCGATCCGAGGGATCGCCACTGGCCACCTCGCGAAGGAGCGGACGCAGCGCCCGCCACTGCGGCACGCTCGTGTCCTGAAACTCGTCGAGCAGCGCATGACTGATCCGCGCGTCGAGACGGAAGAAGATCTCGGCCAGATCGGGCAGTTCGCCGGCGCGGGCGAGCGCCAGCGTCAGATCGTCGAAGGTGATGCCGCCGGCCCTGCGCTTGCACTCGGTGAAGCAGGCGTCGAAGCGCATGGCGAGCTCGCGCAGCGCCATCGTGTGTCGGGAGAGCGCATCGGCGGCGAGATCGATGGTGTGGCCGATGAGCGGTTCGTAGGCGTTCAGGATCGCCCCGGACATCTCGACATTTGCGAATCGCTCCTCTCCCTTGAGGATGTTGACCGCAATGCCCTTGTCGAAGATCTTCTGCCATCCGCTCGCATCGTGGGAGGAGACTCCGGCGAGGATCGCCCGATCGCGGTCGATGGCGTTCTGCATCCGCTTCGATTTCTGCGGCGGCAGCGCCCGAAGCGCAGCGAGCATTTCGGCCACATCATTCGCATCCGCAAGCGGCGGGCGCGGCCAGCTCCACGCGGCATCGTCGCTCTGCCTAGCGATCGCGAGGACGGGCGTGACCGCACCGCGGATCGCGCTCGCGACGGTGAGCCGGTCGCGCCCCTTGTTGATCGCTGCGACCGTCGCGAGCAGCGCGGGCGCATCCGCGTCGGCAAGCATCGCCTCGATGGCCTCGTCCTCAAGCCGTTCGCGCTCCGACTCGTCGACGATGCGCACCTCCGCAGGCATGCCCAGTTCCGATGCGCACGCCAGCACCGTCGAGGCGAAGAGCGAATCGAGCGTGCGAAGCTGAAGGCGATCGATCGCATCGACGGTTCGCTCGAGCGCCGCGACGACCTCGTCCCGCGTCGGCTCGCCGAGTCCCGATCCGATGGCAAGGTCGCGCCGACTGCGCTCGTCAAGCGCAGCCCGGGCGAGGCGACCCAGCACGCGATCGCGGATCTCCGCCGCGGCGGCGCGGGTGAAGGTGCTCGCGAGCAGCGTCGCGGGCGGCACGCCGCGCAGGAGAAGTTCGATCGCTCGTCCGGAGAGTCGGAATGTCTTTCCGCTTCCGGCCGACGCGAGGATGCGCTCGTGGCGCAGCGGTGGAGCGCCCGATCTCATGGCTCGCCCTCCTCGCCATCGCCGAACTCATCGCCGTCATCCTCACCCTCGCCATCATCGCGGCCGAAGACCGATGTCTGAAGAATGCCGGCAAGCGGATCGTCCGGACCGAGCGACGAGCCGGTCGGAAAGCTGCCGTTGCGGATCGCAACGACGATCTCCTCTGCCTTTGCCCTGGCGCTGGCGATCTCCTCGTCATCGAACGCGGCGTCGCACCAGCCGACATCGGTGGTCGTCGCCGGAATGCGCACATAGCCGATCTCGATCGCACTGCCCGGCTGTCGCTCGAGGAGCTCGCGGCGGGCGCCGAGCAGGTACAGCGGAAGCTGAAGATCGATCCAGCGATTCTCACGGCCTGTCAGATGCGTGTCGCGCGGCGACTTGCCCGCGTCGCTCGTCTTGTAGTCGATGATGCGCCAGCGGCGCAGGCCCGCGTGCCAGTCGATCCGATCGAGCCGGCCGCGAACGCCCATCGGTTCGACGCCGACGGGCGAGAGCGTGAAGCTCGGCAGCGGCCACTCCACTTCGGCGATGCGCCACCCTTCCGCGGCGTGCGCTGCCTGCCACCGGGCCAACGGCTCGAGCCGGCGCTCCATGACCTCGCACTGCAGTCGGACCGCGGGAAGCGGGCGCTCGCCGTAGTGCCTGCGCACGGCCTCGCGGAACCAATCGCGAAGAAGCCCGTGCAGCACATCGGGGTCGGTGATCGCATCCGCCTGAAGGCTGTGCAGCCGCTGAAGCGTCCCGTGCATGAGCGTCCCGAGATCGGGAATCGCGATCTCACGCGGATCGTCGTCGACGGTCTCAAGATGCTCGATGCGCTCGAGCCAGTAGTGCATGCCCGATGCGAGATAGCTTCGAAAGTCCGTTGCGCTCATCGTGGTGACGGCCCGCGCCTCGGGCGGCGGCGTCGGCACGACGAAGCTGGAGCGGGCGGCTGCGCTTCGCCGCCAGGCCCGCGATCCCGCGAGCGCCGCCCGCGGATCGCTCAGGGCAAGCACGCGACGGGCAAGCGGCTCGCCGCGATCGCGCAGGAGCAGTCGGCTCGGCACGAGCGGATCGCCCTCCTCCGAAAGGCGGCCGACGACGAGAAGCGGCGGTTCGGGGCGAGCGATGAGCGCGTCGAGTATCGCGGCGTCACGCCACGCTCGCGATGCCCGCGAGGAGAGTCCGAGCTCCTCGCGCAACGACTCCGGAACGAGCGTGTCGCCTGTGCCGCCGCTCGGAATCGAACCTTCATTCATGCCGAGCACCGCAACATGCGGCGCAGGCTCGAAGAGAAGTTCGAGCCAGCCGATCGCCTCGATCGCCCGCTCGCGCGGCGCGCCCGGAACGCTCGTGCGGGCCGATTCCTCGCAGAGGAGTTCAAGGACATCATCCTCGCCAAGCAACGGACGCGGCAGCGCGACGATCGCCCGCGCGACCGCTCGCACCGCGGCGCGCGCAGCGAGCGTCCCATCCTCCGAAGCGCCAGAGGACTCCGACTCGGACCACGGCAGCGCGTCGAGCGCCGCCTCCATCCCCTCCGCCGACGCGAGTCGTTCGATCCACGCGTCGATGCGATCCATCGCGTTGCGAACGGTGGCCGCGGCGCCGCGCGTCCCGACGGCCGGGAGCTCGCCGTCGAGCGTCGACGGCAGCGACGCGGCTCGCACCTCGTCGATCGCAGCGACTGGGTCGACCGCGTCCGCGGTGTCAGCCTCATCGGACGCATCGCGCGCGTCGTCGGACGCAAGCATGTCGCCGATCACCGGACGCCTGAGCAGGACCGCGGCGTCGCCCGGCGCCCGCGTCCTCCGATAGGTCTGCGCGGCGTGCAACAAGCGCCCGATCGGCGTCGCGGGGAGCGCGACGCCGGCTGCAACATGGATGTCGACGCCAGCGTCGTGGCCGGCGAGCCGCACCGCCGGAGCGAGGGTGTCGTCGGCGAGTCCGATGACGACCTCGTCGGCCGCGATGCGCTTGCCTGCGGCGATCGTGGCGATGTGCCGCATGGCCCGTTCGGCGCAGTCACGCGGCCGCTCGGCGGTGGCGATCGCCTCGTCAGGCACGCGCAGCGCGACGCTGCCCCATCGGGCGTTCGCGCAGCCGAAGTCGTCGAAGCAGTCCGCGCGCTCGGGACGGGCGGGCACGATCGCGATCACTTCGCCCATGCGCTCCAGTACGCGCCGCTGCGGCGCCGCGAGTTCGAGCGTACCGACGAGCAACGCCCGATCGATGGCGAGCTCGCCGCGCTCGATGAGACGCGCCCGACTGCGCTCGGGCAGCTCGCGCTCAACGGAGGTGAGAAGCGCATCCACCGCGGTGCGCAGCGAAGCGAGCGCAAGCAGCCGTGAGGGATCGCCGCCGCGCCGCACGACCGCGTCGATCGCGTCGTGGATGGTGCGTTCGGCCGCGGCGAGATCATCCTCGAGACGCACGGCGGTCTTGGCGAGCTGTCGCCAGAGCCTCGGCCCGAGATGCGCGTCGAACGATCCTCCGAGCACGCCGCGCGGTCGAAAGGGCGTTGTCGCGCTTGGATCGGCGGACTCGAGCGCACGCGTCCACGCGAGCCGTCGCTCAAGCGGGGTCGCCACAAGCGGCGCGTCGGCGAGCGGCTGAAACGCCCGATCGAAGAGCGTGCCCGGCGTCGCGAGGGTCGGAGGTTCGAGACCGAGACCACGCTCGCTCGCTGCGCGGACGAGAGCATGCAGCACGAGACGCCCGGCGCGCCCGCCCGGCACGACGAGGAGCCAGTCGCCGAGCTCGACAGCGCCGGAGTCTGCGCCGTCGCGACGGCATCCGATCGCGATCAGGGCGTCGGCGATGCCGCGCAGCACACCGCCGCGCGGGTCGACGATGACCTTCGCAACGCCTCCATTCGGTTCTCCTCGAGCGCTCGCCGCCATGCCGCCGCACTCTATCAGCGGCCAACGGAGCCATGGACCGCGAGACCGCCCGCGCGACCTGTACCGGCTGTGACGACTGGTTCCGTCGGTACGGCCGACGAACCGAGCGCGCGAGCAATCCCGGAACAAGTCGCGGGCTTCGCTTCCCGATGTTCGAACGCCGGAAACCGGCGGCGCTGCGTTCCCGCGCGCCCGTCGGCCGATCGCGCGTGTGCCCTGCCCCTCGATGATGTCGACCGACCCCTCCAACGCCTCTCGCGGGCCACTCCCCCCGCTGCCCCGCCTCACGGCGCTCGTCGTCGGCGCTGCGCTCTGGCTTGCCGTGCCGACGGTCGGCTTCGCGATGCTGCTCAGCCATCAGTACGCCGCCGGCGAGCATGGATCGAAGGTCATTTCGCTCGAAAAGCTCGACGCCATCGGCATCGCAGGCGAAGGGCAACCGCGTCTGATCGTCACGCTGCACCCGCACTGTCCCTGTTCGAAGACGACGCTCGATGAGCTGCGCCTGCTGCTCGCCGAGACGAAGAGTTCCCTTCGGGCCACGGCCCTTTTCGTTCTGCCCGCCGGCATCACCGCCGAGGGAAGCGACGCGGCGATCGCCTGGACCGAGGAGAGCGCGAGTTGGCAGCTCGCCGCCACGATTCCCGGCCTTGAGCGCAGCCTCATTGGCGAGGCCGAGGCCCGCACCATCGGACCGCGCACCTCGGGGCATGTGCTGCTGTTCGACGCCGACGGCGCACCGCTCTTCGACGGGGGCATCACCCTCGGCCGCGGCCACGCCGGCGACAACGACGGCAGGCGAGCGCTCGCGGCCGCCCTGCGCAACGAACGACCGCGCGTCGCGACCCATCCGGTGTACGGATGCGGACTCTTCGACGATCGCGCCACCGCCCAACAGACCCTCACGGCGAGCGCGCCAAGTTGCTGCGCGAGCGCCGCACCGGACCGACTCGACGGAACGACACGCGAACCGGAGTGACCTGACCCATGACCGCCATGCCAGCCCAGCCGACCACACCACACGCGGCCCACAGCGCGTCGCCGCAGGGAGCGCTCCCGATGACGCACGACACGATCGATCCGATCGCCCGAAAGGCAGACCGGCTCTTCGGATGGCTGCTGCTCGCCCAGTTCGTGGCGGGCATCGTGCTCGCGCTGGTCATCTCGCCCACGGCGTGGGAAGGCTCGACCTGGTCGACGCACCAGCATGTGATCGCGGCCATCGTCGTCGGCGGAGCGCTGGCCATTCCGCCGGCGTTCATGGCCCTCACGCGGCCCGGTCGCCGCAGCAACGCCTACTTCGTCGCGGTCGCCCAGATGCTGACCGGAGCGCTCTGGATTCACCTCTCCGGCGGCCGCAGCGAGTTCCATTTCCATGTGTTCGTTTCGCTCGCATTCTTCACGATGTACCGACGCGTCGATGTGATCCTCGTCGGCGCTGCGGCCATCGCCGTCGATCACCTCGTGCGCGGCATCTTCTTCCCCATGTCCGTCTTCGGCGTGACCGACGCCCCATGGCGTTGGGTGGAGCATGCGGTGTGGGTCGTCGCCGAGAGCGCGGTGCTCGTCTATGTCGTGCGCGAGACCAATGAGTCCGCGAAGATCACGACGGCCGTCGATTCGCTGACCAAGTCGCTCACCGCGATGCGCGAGTCGGGGGACCTCACGCGACCGATCGAATGCTCGAACCTCCAGTCGATGCGCGGCCTCGGTGACAACATCAACGCCTTCGTCGCCATGCTCCGCGAGGTGATCGGCGAGGTCGCCCGCGGGGCCTCCGCGGTGGCGAGCGCGTCGACGCAGATTGCCGCGAGCACCGAAGGAATCGCCGCGTCCGTGAAGGGCATCGCCACGCAGGCCGCCGACTCGGAGAAGACGGCGATCGCAGGCGGAGAGGTCGCCGAGGAGGGCGGTCGCTCGATCCAGGCGTCGATCGAGGAGATGAAGGCCGTCGGCGGAACCATCGTCGAGAGCGGCGACACGGTCGTGCGACTCACCAAGCGCGGCGAGGAGATCGCCCGCTTCACCGATGTCATCGCCGAGATCGCGAATCAGACGAATCTCCTCGCCCTCAACGCCGCGATCGAGGCCGCTCGCGCCGGCGATCACGGGCTCGGCTTCGCGGTCGTCGCCGGTGAGGTCAAGACCCTCTCCGATCGCACGACCAAGGCCACGCGACAGATCGCCGATGTGATCGAGGCCATGGCCCTCGAGGCGAGAGCCGCGACCGACGCGATGACCCGCACGAAGAATCAGGCCACCGCAAGCACCAGCACGGCCGAGCGAGCCGACGCGAGCCTTCGCGAGATCGTCGAGGTCGCCCAGGCCGTTCGTTCAAAGGCGGAAAGAATTCGCGAGGCGACGACGGGCGCGAGCCAAGGCGCGGACGAGGCCGCCCGAGCATGCGGCGATCTTTCGCTGAAGGCTCAGGAACTCACCGAACTCGTCGGGCGCTTCAGGGTCTGACGCCGCACGCTCGCCGGTCTCGATCGCTCCGCTACCGCCCCCGGCCCCCCCACGGTCGGGGGCGGTTGCTGTACCCTTCGCGCTTTGCCTCACAATTGGTGGGGCTCCTTTCAGAGGAGATACCGCGATGGGTTTCGTTTCAGAGTTTCGTGATTTCGCGCTGAAGGGCAATGTCGTTGACATGGCCGTCGGCGTGATCATGGGCGCGGCGTTCGGCAAGATCGTCAACAGCATGGTGCAGGACATCATGATGCCGCCGCTCGGCTACATGATCGCCGGCGTCGACTTCAAGTCGGCGAAGTACATCCTGCAGGCCAAGACGGACACGGTGCCGGAGGTTGCGATCAGCTACGGCAACTTCATCAACCTTCTCATCGAGTTCACGATCGTCGCCTTCTGCCTGTTCATCGTCATCAAGGCGATGAACAAGCTGCTTGCCGCGAAGGGCAGTCTCGTGCCGGGCATCCCCGGATTCGGCAAGAAGGACTGATCGGCGGTCGATGAGAAGACGGGCGGCCACGGCCGCACCCCACACACCATCGCGAAGGAGTCACCGGCCCGCGGCACCCGCCGCGGGCCGGTTCGCGTACGGCGTGATGCGGGCTCGCTCTCAGCGCGGCGACGGCTCGGCGCGGAGCGTCTCGAACTCGAGCAGGAGCTCGCCGTCGCGCACCTCAAGATCGCGCAGGCGCACGCGCCGCCCGTCGCCGAGCTCGAAGGTCGACGAGACCGACTCGTCGCGGAGGGCCCTGACGAGCGTCGCCCGCAGGTCGCCCTCGGCGTCACCGAGGGCGATCGCCGCCGAACGAATCGCATGGTCGCCGAGGATCGGTAGCGAGAGTCGTCCGAGACTCGCAGCCTCGAGCGAGGGCCGCAGGGCCGTCGCCTCGATCGAAGGTCGAAACCGCGCCACCGCGATGGCCGGCAGGTCGTGCGTCTCGAGGCCGATGTCGATCGTCGCGGGCGTCAGCCGCACCTGCGCAGGCCCGATCCGCTCGATGCCAGCGTGCTCGCACCAGAGCGGCAAGCGCGCGGCGAGCCACGCATTGATGTCGCTCTCGCGCACGCGGACAGCCCACGGCGCTTCCGAGTCGCGCACGCGGTGCATCTCGCTGACGATGGCCTGCTCGAAGCGCTCCGCGCGCTCGGCCATGGCGTCGCTCGGCGCGACGGGAGCCCACCACGCCGGCGGACGCATTTGCACGATCGCGAGCAGGAAGAGGGCCGCGGCGAGCGTACCGACCGCAAGGAGCGCCGAACGCAGGGGCACGCGGCGCCGGGGCATGTCAGCCGTTCCACCGCGAGACGATCAGCGTGTCGTTCTGCCCGCCGAATCCGAAGGAGTTCGAGAGGCAGACATCGACCTTGGCCTTGCGCGCAGCGTTCGGCACATAGTCGAGATCGAGCTCCGGATCGGGATTCGCGTAGTTGATCGTCGGCGGCAGCATGCCATGCTCGATCGCGAGGACGCAGGTGATCAGCTCGACCGCTCCGGCCGCGGCGATCAGGTGCCCCATCATGCTCTTCACCGAGCTCATCGGAATGTCCTTCGCGAGGCCGCCGAAGACCCGCTTCACCGCGAGCGTCTCGATCGAATCGTTCTCCTTGGTGCCGGTGCCGTGGGCGGAGATGTAGTCGATCGGCGCGCGGCCGTCGCTGCGGCGCGCGGCCGCATCGATGCCGGCCTGACGAAGGGCCATCGACATCGCGGCGGCAGCGCCGCGTCCCTCGGGCTGGATGTCGGTGATGCGGAAGGCGTCTGCGCTCGATCCGTACCCGAGCACTTCGGCCACGGGCTTCGCGCCGCGGGCAAGCGCGTGCTCGAGCGTCTCGAGGATCACCATGCCGCTCCCCTCGCCCATCACGAATCCGTCGCGCTCGCGATCGAATGGCCGGCTCGCCTTCGTCGGATCACCCTTGCTCGTCGAGAGCGCGGTGAGCCGGTTGAAGCCGGTGATGCCGAGCATGTGGATCATTGTGTGCGTGCCGCCCGCGAGCATGAGGTCGGTGTCGCCGCGCTTCAGGATCGTGCATGCCTCGCCGATCGCCTGCGTGCTCGCAGCGCAGGCGGTCAGGCAGTTGTAGCTCGGTCCGCGCAGGCCGAACTCGCGGGCCAGGTGCGAGACCGGCATGTTCGGCTCCTGCTCGATCTCGCGCATCGCGGTCATCTCGCGAAGCGCTGCCTGCGCCCATCGCTTCCCGTCGATGCGCTGCGCGGCCGGATCCCATCCCGCGAGATTCGCCGCGACATAGTGCTCGGTGTCGAGCACGCCTTCGCCGGCGCCGAGGTAGATCCCGGCGCGCCGTCGGTTCAGTCCCGCGAAGCTCGAGAGCCCGGCCTGCTCCCACGCCTGCCGTGCCGCCCCGAGGGCGAAGCAGGTGTTGAGTCCGGCCGTCGCATGGAGCTCGGGCCGCTCGACGAAGCGGGCGACATCGAAGTTGCGCACCTGCGCCGCGAAGGTCGTCGGAAAGGTGCGGGCATCGAAGCGGTCGATCGGCGCCATGCCCGACTCGCTTCGCATGAGCCGCCCCCAGACGGAGGCGAGATCGTGGCCGAGCGGCGTGATCCAGCCCATGCCGGTGATGACGATGCGCGACGCGGAGTGTCTCGAGGAGGAGGGCATGAGGGGCTCGATCGGTTCAGTGCGCGGCTCGCAGCACGATCGCTGCCGTCTGGCCGCCGAGGCTCGTGGTGGAGACGAGGATGGTGCGAAGGGAAGCGCGTCGCGACGGCGCGGCGTCGGCGTCGAAACCGGTCGCCGAGCTGTTCAGCCGGGCGGGAAGCGTTTGTGTGCGAAGGCACTGCGCCGCGATCGCGACCGAGAGGGCACCGCAGCCGGCCCCGCAGTTGCCGATGAAGGGCATGACCTGCACGAAGGGAATCGACGCGGAACGAGCGCCGAAGACGGCGCGAATCGCCGCGGCCTCGGCTGCGTCGAGATGCGGAATCCCCGAGCCGAAGGGCACGATCGCATCGATCGCGTCAGGTTCGATGCCCGCGTCGTCGATCGCGCCGCGCATCGCCGCGGCGATCTCCTCGCCGGCCGGGTCGATCACCGCGCCGACCGTGTCCGGACAGAAGCATTGCGCTGCCGCGTATCCGGCGACCTCGGCGATCGGCGTCGCGCCGCGCGCTGCGGCCGACTCGCTTGCCTCGAGGACGAGAATGCCGCCGCCTTCGCCGAGGAGGTTGCCCGTCGCGGCGGGATCAAACGGCCGGAGAATCGCGGTCGGATCAGCGCTCGCCGGCGTCGGCGCCAAACGCTTCGCAAGAATCTGCCGCAGGATGCCCATCGGATGCAGCCGCGCCTCGGCGCCGCCGGAGAGACACGCGTCGGCGTCGCCGCGTTCGATGACCCGCATCGACTCGCCGATCGAGAGTGCGGCCGAGGTCTCGGCGCAGGTGATCGTGTTCGACGGTCCCTGGCAGTCATGGATGATCGTCACATGACACGCGAGCATGTTCGGCAGGTACTTCAGGAGCCAGAGCGGCGTGAGATTGTTCATCCCCTGCTCGCCCCAGAGGGCGATGCTAAAGCGGCCGTCGGCGTCGCGCGCGGTGAAGAGGGCGCTGGTGAGCTCGTCGATGTCCGCCGCAATGAGTCCGGCGCCGATGTGACAGCCGACGCGATCGGGGGCGATCGTCGGCGTCGCTCCCTCGGTCGACTTGGTCACGAGTCCGGCGTCGCGGACCGCCTCGTGGGCGGCGCCGACGGCGAGCTCAATGTCGCGGGCCATGACCTTCGTCGCCTTGCGATAGCTCTTCGGAACGAAGACCTTCACATCGAAGAGGTCGGCGGGGATCTCGGCGGCGACGCTGGTCGGCAGGCCCGTCGCGTCCCACGACGCGATCGGACGCAGGGCGGAGCGGCCTTCGGTCAGGGCGCTCCAGAGCGGCCCCATGCCGACTCCGAATGCGGAGACCGGCCCGAGCCCGGTGATGACGACGCGACGACGAGCGGAACGAGACATGAGGCGGCGGATGGTAACACTCCCTCTCCGGAGTCGCGGAAAGCCCGCCGCCGATCGCTCAGCGGCTCACGCCGCCGCCTGCGACGCGGCCGTGCACCCGCTCCCAATCGAGCGAGAATCGGGCGAGGTACTTTCTGAGGCGATCGGCGTCGTTGACGGCGGCACGCCGCGTGCGCGAAACCTGGAAGAGCGTCCGCCCGGCCTCCGAGATCGTCGCGGACGCGCGGCAGACGCGAATGACCTCGATGAGCTGCATGCGATCGAAGAGATCGATCGCCTCGAGCTGACTTGGCTCCAAGAGGTCGCCGAGCGTGATGTCGCTCGCGCTCGCCGGGGCTGCGCTCCACGACCGTTCGAGCCTCGCCCGCTCCCGATCGACATCGGCGACCGAGATGCGCCCGCCCCCCGCGAGCGTCGCCATGCGCGTCACCGACGCGGCGAGATCGCGGAAGTTCCCGCTCCAGCGCGCCGTCGGCGCGACGGCGAAGGCGAGGTACGCATCGCGGGCCTCGCGATTGAAGCGCACGATGCGGCCGCTGCGCGCCGCGAACTGCTCGAGTTCGTACTCGAGATTCGGCTCGATGTCCTCGCGACGATCGCGGAGCGCGGGAAGCACGAAGGTCCAGAGATTGATGCGGGCGAGAAGATCCTCGCGAAACGCGCCGGCGGCGACGCGCTCGCCAAGATCGCGGTTCGTTCCGGCGATCAGGAGAAATCGGCTCGTGACCTCGCGATCGGAGCCGACGGGAAGAAACCGCTTTTCCTCGAGGGCCCGCAGCAGCATCGCCTGCTCGTCGAGACCGAGTTCGCCGATCTCGTCGAGGAAGAGGACGCCGCCGTCGGCCGATCGCAGCAGGCCGGCACGATCCGACGCGGCGCCGGTGAACGCGCCTTTCTTATGACCGAAGAGTGCGCTCATCGCCGAGTCGCCGCGCAGCGTGGCGCAGTTCACTTCGACGAAGGGTCCGCCGATGCGGTGCCGCTGACGCTTCAGCTCGACGATGCGCCGGGCGAGCTGGCTCTTCCCCGCGCCGGTCGGCCCCATGAGAAGCATCGGATCGTCGGAGTGGGTCGCGACATGCTCGATCTCCTCGATCAGGCGGTTGAAGCTCGGGCTGCGGGTCGCGATCCCCGACTTGAGCCCGACGACGGCGTCGCGTTGTTCACGGGCGAAGCGTTCCGCGATCCGGTCGTAGCGCGAGAGATCGAGATCGATGATGCGAACGACGCCGGCGGGGTCGGTCGTCTTCGTGCGCGGACCGGTCTGCACGAGCCGCGCCGGGAATCGCCGCGACTCGGTCAGGAGGAAGAGGCAGATCTGGGCCACATGCGTGCCGGTCGTGATGTGAACGAGATAGTCCTCCTCGTCGGGTCGGAAGTCGTAGCCGTGGGCGAAGTCGTCGAGCGAGGCATAGACGCTCTCGAAGTCCCAGGGATCATCGACCTCGGTGCGATGGATGCGCACGGCGGTCTCCGGCGAGACGGCCCTGAGGTCCTCGACGAGTTGATGGCAGAGCGCCTCCCGCCCGGCCGGATAGAGGAGTTCGAGCCGGGCGACGGCAAGATCCTCCTGCTGGCAGAGGCTGATCGTCGGCCGCCAGCGATCCCAACGGTCCGGCCCACGCCCCGAATCGAGGGTGGTGCCGACGAGACCGATGACGACGACGGGGCGAGCCATGACGCGCTTTCAGTCTAACCCAACGCGTCTATTCGCTCGTCCGGCGGAGCGGCTGACCCTCCAAACCTCGTTTTCAGGGCCGTGAGCGGGGTTCAACCCGCTGGCACGCGCCTCGCAAAGCAGGTGTCGTGTCGGTCGCGTGACCGGCTCGTCGATGGCTTCAGCTCGGCCAACTCGGAGAGTCCCAATGCCCAACCGAAACCTCTTCCGGTCCTTCTTCGGCCGTCTGCTCCCCATGAGCAACGCCACGAACTTCGCTGGCGGGTCGGCCTACGCCCTCTCCCCCGAGCACGCCCTTGCCCAGTACGCCGTCACCGGCTGCTTCCACGCGACCTTCTATGCGTGGTCCCCCACGGCTGCGACCGGCGCCCGAGGCGGGTTCGGGAGCGGCGCAGCCGAGAGCCAGCTCCAGACCGTGCTTGCGCTCGCCAAGGCGGTCGAGCCCCGATTCGTCGCCCAGCTTGCAATCTATGCCCGCGAGCGCGGCGCGATGAAGGACATGCCCGCGATGCTCTGCGCGATCCTCGCCTCGCGCGACGGCGAGCTCTTCGAGCGCGTCTTCGATCGGGCGATCGACAGCCCGCGCGTGCTTCGGACCTTCGTCCAGATCATGCGCTCCGGCGTGACCGGCCGGAAGAGCCTCGGGACGCGCCCGAAGCGGGCGGTGCGGAACTGGCTTGCCGCACGCAGCGACGAGCAGCTCTTCTTCGCCTCGGTCGGCAACGACCCCTCGCTCGCCGATGTGATCCGCATGGTGCATCCGAAGCCCGGAACGCCGAGGCGCGAGGCGCTCTACGCGTATCTCATCGGCCGTCCGCATGATCCCCGCCTGCTTCCGCCGATCGTCACGGAATATGAGCAATTCAAGCGATCGCTTGCGGCGACCAATTGAATGCAATCGCTCCTTCGAACGATTCCTTTCTCGAGACCGACCATGCTTCCCTCACTTCCCAACCACGCGCCGCCCGATGTTCCGATGGCGCTCCTCACCTCGCTCCCGCTCACCGCGGAGCACTGGACGGCGCTCGCGATGAACGCCTCCTGGCAGACCACGCGGATGAACCTCAATACCTTTGCGCGCCACGGCGTCCTCGACTCGCCGAGCGCCGTCGAGACGATCGCCGGGCGCCTGCGCGACCGGAAGGCGATCGCGAAGGCGAAGGCCCTGCCCTATCAGTTGCTCGCCGCCGCGGTCCACGCCAACGCAATGCCGATTGCGATCCGCGATGCCCTTCACGACGCGCTTGAGATCGCCACCGAGCAGGTGCCGGCGTTGCCCGGCCGGGTCTGGGTGCTGGTCGATGTCTCCGGTTCGATGCATTCGCCGATCACCGGCGATCGCGGCTCGGCGACGACCGCCGTGCAGTGCGTCCAGGTCGCGGGACTGATGGCGGCGAGCGTTCTCCGCCGAAACCCCGCTGCCCGCATCATCGCCTTCAGCGACCAGGCCTCGCCGATCGATCTGAATCCGCGGGATACCGTGATCACGAACGCCCAGCGACTCGCATCGTTTCCCGCGGCGGGCACGAACTGTTCGGCGCCGCTGAAGTGGATGAACGATCGCAACGAGCAGGGCGACCTCGTCATCTTCGTCTCGGACAACGAGTCGTGGATGGACACGCGGCGCGGGCCGGGCCCGACGCAGACGCTCGCCGAGTGGGAGCGATTCCGACGGCGGAATCCTCACGCGAAGCTCGTGTGCGTCGACCTTCAGCCCAATCCGCACACCCAAGCGCTCGACCGCGAGGACATCCTCAATGTCGGCGGATTCAGCGATGCGGTCTTCGGCGTCATCGCGTCGTTCGCCCAATCGGGCCAATCGGGCGAGTCGGCTGACGGACCGGGCCACTGGGTCCGGGAGATCGCGTCGATCACGATCTGACGGCGAACTGGGCAATAGATGCCGTGGGGCAATAGATGCCGTGGGGCAACAGATGCCGTGGGGCAACAGATGCCGTGCGGGACTCCATGGTTCGACGGGAGGTCCACGACCTTCCGAACCGGGTTCGACTCCCGGTCGGCCTCCACACGGAGGTCGAAGCGTCCCGCACACGATCCTTGCTGTTGCCCGGCGCGGCCGACGACCGCCTCCGTCACACACCATGGTCGGCACATCACACACGCTTCGCGAATGCCCTGTGGGACTACACGATGCCAACGTCCAGGTTGCGGGTTCGAGTCCCGCCGGCGGTTGGCGACTTCGGTCGCTTGCTTCCGTAGCTCAATTGGTCAGAGCGGGTGTCTCACGAATCCTTGTCGCGAAGCGTGTGTGATGTGTCGCCCTTTTCATTTACCCTGAGCAGACCAATGACCATTGCGAACGAAACGAGCTCACCCGCGCCGCTTGCCAACGCGTCGATCATCCCGACGGGCGAGGCGGTCGGCATCCTTCCCGTACCCGGATCGACGACATCGCCGATCACGGTCATCGGAAACGCGGCGATCCGCGCCACCTTCGACGATCACTGCATCCGTCAGGCGATCAACTCGCGCCTCGCCCCCGGCGTCACCGAACTCGTGCTCAATCCCGACGCTCACTGCGGATACGGCGCGCCGGTCGGCTGTGTGCTCGCCTCACCGACGCACATCTATCCCGGTCCCGTCGGCGTCGACATCAAGTGCTCGATGAGCCTGTTGCAGCTGGACCTGCCCGCGGAAGCCGTGAACGACCGTCCGACGCGCCGAGCGCTCATCAACGCGATCCTCGAGCGCACGCCGACCGGCGCCGGTCGCGGGCAGCGGAACGCGCCGAAGGGTCGGCGCGTGGAACCGGCGCTCGGACGCGCGGTCGTCACCGAAGGCGCCTCCGAGTCGGTCTGCCGCGCACTCGGCATTCCGATCGAGTGGACCGCCCGATGCGAGGACTCGATGCACCTCGGGCACGACGACACGCGCGACGCGCTCGCGGCCCGACTCGATGTCCTGCTCGCCAATCCGATCCGCAACCACAACGCCCACGAGGTCTTCGGCGGCAAGATGCGGCAGCTCGGGAGCTACGGCGGCGGCAACCACTTCGGCGAATGTGAGGCGGTCGAGGTGCGCGCGGACGAGCGCGCCCGCCAGGCCGCGGAGGTCTTCGGCCTGCGCGACGGCCATGTCGCGTTCATGTCGCACTGCGGAAGCCGCGGGTGGGGTTCGCTGCTCGCCGACGGACAGTTCAAGGCGCTGCGAAGCCACTTCGAGCGCTGGAGCCTGCCGCTGCCGGGGAACGACCGCGAACTCGTGTATGCGCCGCTCGGAACGCCCGAGGCGGATGCGTACCTGAACGACATGGCGCTCGGCGCGAACTTCGCGACGGTGAATCATCTGCTCATCAATGCCCTCGTCCTCGAGGCATTTCAGGAGGTGATTCCCGGCACGAAGGGCCAGCTTGTCTATCTCATCAGCCACAACATCGCCCGGCGCGAGGTGCTCGACGGCAAGCCGACCTGGGTGCACCGCAAGGGTGCGACGCGGGCGTTCCCCGCGGGGCACGCGGCGCTGCGCGAGACGCCCTTCGCGACGACCGGACATCCGATCCTTCTCCCCGGCAACCCGCAGGCAGGTTCGAGCGTGATGGTCGCCGACGATGGCGCGCGACGCTCCTGCTTCAGCGTGAATCATGGGGCGGGTCGGGCGATGAGCCGGACGGCAGCGACGAAGCGCCTCGATCAGGCGGGCGTTGACCGCTCGTTCGACGAGGCCGACATCCTGACCAACTGCCGGCAGTATCCGATCGACGAGGCGCCCGCCGCCTATAAGGATTTCGAGGAGGTGCTGCGAAGCGTGCGCGACGCGGGACTGGCCTCCGAGGTCGCTCGGCTGCGGGCCCGGTTCGTGATCAAGGATGGCGACAAGGCCGACGACTGAGTCCGTCATGAGAACTATCGAAACACGACAGGAACCGACGCGCGAGCCGATCGAGATCGACGGCGCCGCGGGCGAGGGCGGAGGTCAGATCCTCCGCTCCGCCCTGGCGCTGTCGATCGCCTTCGGCTTGCCCTTCGTCATTCGCAACATCCGCGCGAATCGCGAGCGACCGGGGCTCATGCGCCAGCATCTCACCGCGGTGCAGGCCGCGACGGCGATCGCGTCGGCGCAGTGCGAGGGCGCGAGCGTCGGATCGCGCGAGCTGCGTTTCGTTCCCGGCGCGCCCACGCCTGGTTTCTATCGTTTCGCCATCGGCACCGCCGGCAGCACCACACTCGTCCTGCAGGCGATCCTGCCGCCGCTCCTGGTCGCTGACGGCCCCTCGGAACTCGTGATCGAGGGAGGCACGCACGCCCGCTGGGCGCCGCCCTTCGAGTTCTTCGAGCGGGCGCTCGTGCCGATGCTCGAGCGCACGGGTGCGCGGATCGAGACGGCGCTTGAGCGACACGGCTTCTATCCGGCCGGCGGTGGCGTCGTGCGGGTTCGCATCGAGCCGACGACATCACCGAAGGCCCTCGCGATGCACGAGCGCGGCGAGATCATCCGTCGAAGCGTCGACATCATGATCGCGAAGCTGCCCGGCTCGATCGCCAGGCGCGAGCTCGCGGTGCTCGCGACGAAGCTCGGTTGGGAATGCCCCGAGAACGCCATCCGCGAAGTGACCGACTCGATCGGCCCGGGCAACGCCGTCATCCTCGATATCGAATCGGAGCACGCCCGCGAGATCTGCTGCACGCTCGGCGAGCATGGCAAGCGAGCGGAGTCGGTCGCCGCCGAGGCGGTCGATCTCGCCCGCGACTATCTGGCCGCCCAGGTGCCGGTCGGGCGCCATCTCGCCGATCAGCTCATGGTGCCGATGGCCCTGATCGCCGCGCGCAGCGGTGCCCCATGCGGCTTCACGACCATGCCACTGTCGCGTCACGCCCGCACCAACAGCGAACTCGTCGCTGCGTTCCTCGCGCGGTCCTCGGTCGCACCGCCGCGCACCGTCGAGCTCGACGAACGCAGGGTTCGCTGGGAGGTGGGGTAGGACCAGCGTAGAGGCGGGCGTGGAGGCGGGTGTGGCGAGTTGGGGGGATTGGCGTCGGCGGTGGCGGCTCCGGAAAATCTTGGCGCGGCGTCACGAGGATCTTCGCGTTCACCGTCCGGAGACCACCCATGCCCCACCACACCGCCGCCATTCGTCCCCTGCCGCTCGTCGCCCTCATGTTCGGCGCCGCCCTCGCCGCCCCGCTCGCAACACCGATAACGCAAGCCGCGCTCGCCGGCGACCAGGAATGCCCCTGTCTCGGTGACCTGAACGGCGACGGCCTCGTCGACGCCGCCGATCTTGCCATCCTGCTCGGCGAATGGGGCCAGACCGGCCCGGTCGGGGACCTGAGTTTCAGCGAACTCGTCGACGCCGAAGACCTCGCCATCCTGCTCGGCGCGTGGGGCGCCTGTCCCTCGGTTCCGGTCAACGATGCCTGCAGCTCGCCCATCTCGATCGGTGCGACCTTCGTCGAAGTGCCCTTCTGCACGGTCAACGCAGCGACCTCGCTGAGCGCGGCGATCGCCTGCGGGTCGCTCGGCAATCTTGAGAAGGACATTTTTTATCGTTTCGTCGCCCCGCAGACGGGACGCTATCGCGTGAAGGTCTATGACGCGACCTTCGACGCCCGCGCCATCGTCTACAACGCACCCACCATCCAGAGCGTCTGCGGCGCGACCCAAGGCAATCCGACGGTGCTCGGCTGCACGATCGACGCGGTGCCGGACCACATCGTCCCGAGCGTCGACGGTCACGCTGTCGAGTTCGATCTCGTCGAGGACCAGCCGATCATGATCCGCATCGGCTCGCCGAGCGGCGCGATCGGCTACGGCTCGCTCATGGTCGAGCGCGTGCTGCCCGGATGGTCGCCGTGCGAACCGCTGGCCTTCTTCACCGGCGGCGGAGGAGGCTCGACTTCCATCGGGACCTTCGACAAGACCTACCCGACCGTCTCCACAAGCGGCTGCTACGCGGGCAAGCCGATGATTCAGACCTGGTACACCTTCGAGTCGGCCTGCTCGCAGAACTTCGACCTGCGCATCTCGACCTGCCAGGGCTTCCAGTCGATGGATTGCGTACTGAGCCTCTTCGTCGGCTCCTGCGGCGAGCTCTTCGAAGTCGACTGCGCCGACGACACCTGCACCGATAGCGAAGGCGTGCTCGGCGAGGAGATCGTCTTCAAGGACTGCACGCCGAACACGAAGTACTACATTCGCATCATGGCGTATCCGGGTGCGCAGCTCGACCAGTACGGCCTCAGCATGCAGGTGCTGACGACCTGCCCCTAACAGGCCGCTAAGCGGGCGCCTCAGCGCCCTCGCGCCCCCGACGCCCGTCGGGCGATGAGCATCGCCATCTCGAGGGCCTGCTCGTAGTTCAGGCGCGGGTCGACCTGCGAGATGTAGGCCTTCGAGAGGTCGACCTCGCTGAGGCCGCGGGCGCCGCCGATGCACTCGGTGACATTCTCGCCGGTCACCTCGAGGTGCACGCCGCCGAGGATCGTGCCGGCGTTCCGGTGGATCTCGAAGGCCTGCTCGAGCTCGGCGAGAATGTGCATGAACTTCCGCGTCTTCACCTGCTTGCCGGCCCAATCACCCTCGGCGGGCACGACGGTCTCGGTGTTGCCGTGCATCGGATCGCAGCTCCAGACCGGCATGCGTCCCATGCTCCGCACCCGCTCGAGGAGCGCGGGGAGATGCTTCGCGATCCGATGGGCGCCGAAACGATGGATGAGCGTGAGCCGACCGGGCTCGGCATGCGGGTCGAGCGTCTCGATTAGCCACGCGAGATGATCGGGCGTCGTGTCGGGGCCGACCTTCACGCCGATCGGATTGGCGATGCCGCGGAAGTACTCGACATGCGCCGAGTCGCGGGTCGCGGTGCGCACGCCGATCCACGGGAAGTGCGTCGAGAGGTCGTACCAGCCGGTGCGTCGCGGGACCTGCCGCGTCTGGGCCTGCTCGTAGAGAAGAACGAGCCCCTCGTGGCTTGTATAGAAATCGACGCGATTGATCTGTCCGACCTCGCTGCCGGCGAGGGTTTCCATAAAACGCAGGCTTTCGCCGATCGATTCGACGATCCGCTGATAGTCCGCCGCGAGCGGCGAATGGCGGACGAACTCGAGATCCCAGTAGTCGGGATGGTGGAGATCGGCGAAGCCGCCGTCGACGAGGGCGCGAATGAAGTTCAGCGTGAGGGCCGAGCGCTCGTACCCGCGGAGAAGGAGCATCGGATCGGGCACGCGATCGCTCGCCGTGAATCCCACGCGGTTCACGATGTCCCCGCGATAGCTCGGAAGCGTCACGCCCTCCTTCGTCTCGTTGGCGTTCGATCGCGGCTTCGCATACTGGCCGGCGAAGCGGCCGACGCGGACGATGCGCTTCCGCGTCCCGTGGGTGAGCACCAGGCTCATTTGCAGGAGAATCTTCAGGAGCGCGGTCGTGTGGCCGCTGTCGCAGGCGTCGAAGCTCTCGGCGCAGTCACCTCCCTGGAGGAGGAACCGCTCGCCGCGGGCGACCTCGGCGAGTTGCCGCTTGAGCGTCTCGACCTCGCCGGAAGTCACCAGCGGCGGAAGCTTCGCGATCGCCCCGACGACCGCCTCGGCGGCGGCCGGGTCGGGATAGTCGGGCTGCTGCTCTGCCCGAAACGCCCGCCACGAGGTGGGAGACCAGGGACGCTCGGGGGTGACGGCTTCGGGCGGGGGCATGGACGGGAGGGCCGACGGGCGGCGGGCTGGCGTGGCGACCGGCGAGGGGTTCGGGTGAGGCGTTTGGGGCCTGCGGCCCAAAAGCGGGCTGGGGACCCTCGACTCTGCCGATAGAAAAGATGCGGGCGACAGGACTTGAACCTGCACGGGTGTTACCCCATGGGAACCTAAATCCCATGCGTCTGCCAATTTCGCCACGCCCGCGGCGGCTCGGGATCGTACCCTCTTGCCCCTCCGCGAACGCGCCCCTCCGCCCTCCGGCCCTTGTGGCGGGCGAGCGGATGATCGAGCAGTCCCAATGTCCTTCAGCCAGTCGGCCGCCACCAACATCGTCCCACTCATCGCTCGCCTCGTGCTCGCCGCGGTGTTCATCCCGGCCGGCTACAACAAGCTCATGCGCGAGGCGGAGTTCTCCGGGGAGGAGGCGAAGCGGCTTCGCGAGTTGAGCGTCATCGCTTCCGCCGATGCGGACGGCCCCTTCCATCGGCCGCTCATCGTGCCGGCATCGCTCCGGCAGGAAGCACCGAGCCCGCAGGCCGAGCCGAACGCAGGTGGATCCACGCCACCCTCGCAGCCGTCAACCGATGAGGCCGCCGGCGGCGCAACGGCCACTCCGCCCTCGACCCCGCCCGCCGCCGGAACGCCGGGGTCCGGCACGGCCGCGAATGGCAGCGGCGAGCCGGTGAAGGCCCGCGCACTGCACAAGGTCACCCTGATGGTCGACAAGGCGGGTTGGCCCTACCAGACTTGGCTCGCGTGGGCCGCTGCGGTCACCGAGTTCGTCGGCGGAGCGTGCCTCATCCTTGGCCTGTTCACGCGCATCTGGGGACTCGGCCTCGCAATCGCGATGGTGGTCGCGTTCTACCTCACGAGCCTCGACGCCGTGCTGACGACGAAGGTCTTCGGCATGCCGATTCCCGATTTCAATCGTTTCGCGTCGCAGCTTGCCCTCTTCGCCCTTTCCTTCGGATTGCTGCTCACCGGCGCCGGCAGCGCAAGCATCGATCGCCGCATGGGCGCAGGCGGCGCGAGCAACGGCGGATCGAAGAAGCCGGCGGCGGCGGAGTAGTTGCGGCGATCATCCGTACGCCGGCCACGCCATGCCTTCGAGGTGCCGCGCATACCGCTGCCAACGGCCCGCACTCGTCGTGTACAGCGGACGATTCACCTGGTCGTAGCTCAGCGTGCGAACGGTGCGGCGCGACTCGTGAAAGCGGCGGCATTGCTCGTCCCACGGAAGACCGAGGAACGAGACGATGCGCGGGAACTCCTCGTCCGGATGGGTCACGAGCCGCTCGTAGCGCACCTCGAGAATCTCGATGTCGAGCACGCGCTTCCAGTGCTCCATCAGGCGCATCGACTGTTCCCACGCGCTGGCGACCCAGTCGAGCCTCGTCGTCCACGGATAGAGCGCGTTGTTGAATCCGCCCATCAGGCAACTGACCGCGACATCGCGCGGATCGCGGATGGCGTGGATGACCTTCGTCCGCGGAAACAGCATCGCCAGAAGCCCGACCAATCGATTGTTGCCCAGCGCCTTGTTGACGATCCTTCGCGCGTTCGGCGCCTTGCGCGCACAGATGTCCGCGTACTCCGCCGCAATCGCCGTCAGCGCGTCAGGACTGGCGAACGGACCGAGACAGTCGGGGGCAGGCAGCTCATGGCGATACGCACTCGATAGCCGAAGGGCGAAGTGCTCGATCGACGAGAGCTCACCGACGCCCGCCGCCATCGGATGGGCGTCGATGATCTGATCAAGCAGCGTCGTCCCGCTGCGAGGCATGCCCGCAACGAAAACGGGACGCTCGTCATGGCAGGCGCTCCGCGGAAACCGACGCATGCGATCCGCAGACCAGTTGTCCATCAGCGCATCGACCTGCTCCGCATAGATCTGGGGGTCGAAGGCGATGCGGCCAATGTCGTTGGCACGCATCGCACATTCCATCGCTTCGTCATAGGCGGCACATCGGTCGAGCGCCTTCGCCTTGAGGTAGAGCATCGATCGGCGGAGTTCGTCGCCCGCGCCGCAGCGGGCGAGGATCTCGTCGATCCGAGCGACAGCGTCGCGGTGCAGACCCTCCTGCACCAGGAGCTTCGCCTCCTCGATGCGCACCGCCAGCGGAAGTCCCCCCGGAGAGCTGCGATGGCGATGGAGAAGAGGTTCGAGCGCCGACCGGGCCTCGGCCGTCCGCCCTGCCTCCTCAAGCAGGGCAACGCGAAGGAGCCACGCAGGCGGCGCTGCGTCCGGCGTTCTGGCGGCCCGGTCGCAGAAGCGGAGCGCCTCTTCCGTGGCTCCCGTGCGGCGGGCGAGTCGCGCGAGCAGGAGAAGCGTGGTCGGGTGTTCCTTGATCGCGCACGATCGCTCCGCCCGGTCGGTGGCCTCAACGAGCCGGCCTGTGGCCTCGTAGGCGAGCCCAAGCAGCAAGTGGACCTCGCCGTCGACGATTCCCGGCCGATCGAGCGGCTCAAGCAATGCGATCGCCTCGCGGGCCTGCCCAGCCTGGAGGGCGGCCCGTGCGGACGAAACGGCACGGTCCCGCCGAATCTGCTGGGGATTGATCGGTGGACGGGGGCTTCGGGGCATCACGCCATGAGGATAGCGGGAGGGGAAGGCCGCCACAAGATTTTTCCGGAAAACCGAGCGTCCGGATTGCCACCCCCGTCTTCGCGGCGTAGTCTCGTTCGGTCGCCCACCCACTGCGTTCGTCGGCGTGCCACGAACCGGCAACCCACCACCCCCAGCGGCCGGCTGCGAGCGCAACGCTTCGCGCCTGTCCGCCTGTTAGCAGGCCGCTCAGGAACTCGCTTCGTAGGCGAGGGCGAGCCTGATGGGTCAGCCGCAAGGAGACGCGACGAAGCGATATTGGCCGAAATACCGCGAGTCGCGTCGACGCCGCGGATGGCCCATCAGGCTTGGCCGCAGCCCCACCATCATGCTTGACCGTCGCGTCGCCCTCTTCGGCGGCACCCTCCTCGCCTGCGGCATGGCCGCATCGCAGGCGACCGCCCAGGAACTCACCAACATCGAGAACGCCCAGCAGGCATCGTCCTATGTGTATGCCTTCTCCTTCCCGGTCGTGTACGACGACGCTGAGGGCCCGTCAGGCTTCTCCCTCGAGGGAACATCGGGAAAGAACACGCTGCTCGCGACCCTCGATCCGACCGGGCTCCGGGCTTCCATCACGACAATGTCCGGCAGCTATGTCTATCTCAGCAATGCCTATGTCTACGCGTTCGACATTCGGTTCCGGACCAGCGAAGACACGACCGCGCTGAAGATCGATTGGGATTTCGATATCAATGCGTTCTTCGTTCCCTCGCGTGACTTCACGCTGAAGAACTCGGCCGGCACCACGATCTTCTCCGTGTCGACCTTCAATCCCTCCGATCCGGACAGCGGCTCCGTCACCATTCCCGTCACGCCGGGCGAGCAGTACGAGTTCGATCTCGGCCTTCGCTATCTCGGCAACATCGGGACGGTTTTTCTCAACATGACGCCCATCGGAAGCGCGACGCCCTGCCCCGCCGACCTCGACGGCAGCGGCTCGGTCGACGCCGCCGACCTGGCCATCGTGCTCGGCTCGTGGGGCTCGGCGGGCGCGACCGATCTTGACGGCGACGGCGACACCGCGGGCGGCGATCTTGCCGTTCTGCTGGGATCGTGGGGGTCCTGCTCGCCGTAGGGCACAGCGTCGATCGCGTCCAGCGCAGAGAACTCCTCGACCGATCGCTGCACACGAGCGGCGTCGGCCGGGGAGTTCTTGTCATTCCGGCGCCGTCCGGCCGACGCGAACATCCAATGTCGGATCGCCGAGATAGCTCACCGCGTCGCGGTCCCAGAGGAGTCCGATGAGTTCGCGCATCGCGTCGCCCTGCACGCGATCGCCGTAGCGGGCCTGCACGGCGCGGGCGAAGCGATCGGGATCGTCCTCGAGCCAGCCGTCGAAGGTGATCGAGGCAAGGGGCTCGCCCGCAAGCGTCGGAAAGTCCTTCAGGAGCGCATCGATGATCGCGGCGTTGTTGTCGGCCCACGCTTGATTCAGCGTGCGTTCGCCCGCGGGTTCGGTGAATCGCTTGAGCGTTCCCCAGCCGCCGCGGCCATACCAGGTGACGACGACATAGCCGACATGGGCTCGCACGCCAAAGCGTTCGATGAGCGTCGTGGCCATGCTGTCGGGTCCGTCGACATTGCCGATGAGGCAGTTGCCGACGCCGATCCAAGCCTTCGGCGACTCGTGCGTCACGGGCAGCGTCGCGCCATCCTTCGACTCGACGACGATCTCGCCATCCTTCGGCCGCAGCGATCCGCATGGCTTGCGGAAGCCGAGCTCGAGTCCGCGCTCGGTGGCATGCCCGCCGGTCATGACGAGATCGATCGGCGCCCGATTGATCGCATCGGCGACGGCCTGGGCGATGTTCGTCTCGTCGAGCGGACGCGATCGCACCTCATGCTTTGCATCTCGCTCGTGCATCGTGAAACGCCACGCATCCTCCTCGCTCCACCAGATCGACTCGCGAAAGAGCTGCATGGGAAAGTCAGCGGTGCCGAAGGCCGTGCGGGCGACGAGCGGCGTCGCATGCATCGCGAGCGCTCGGGCACCCTCCGGCGTGCGGGCGGTGACGATTCCCCAGCGCGTGTCGGCGTGCGGATCGGCATCGAGGGTGCGAAGTGCCCGGTGGAGCGCTCCGACGAAGCCGCGACCCGCGCGGTCGGGTCGAACGACGATCGCGGTCGACTCCGGTCCGATCGTGCGCAGCGGATCGACGAGCGACGAGGGATCGGCTGCATCGAACTCGATGATCGAAACCTTCGCACTGCCGCCATGCTTCGCCACAAGCGCATCAGCGACCGACCGCCACGCGGGGAGATTCGCGGTCTCACGGTCGATCGCAACGGCGAAGGGCGACGCGACGGGCTTTGCGATCACTTGCTCCGCCGGCGTCGACGCCCCACCGAGCGGCGGGTTCGCACACAGCAGAAAAGCGACGAGAACGGCAGCCGACGAGTGAAGCGCGATCATGCCGCGGAGCGTACACCCGGCATCGTCGGGTGCATCGTCGCCATTGCCCTCGCAAGCTCCTCGGCCCGCCGCGAACCGATCATCACCTGCTTGCCGTCGCGGAGGGTGACAAGCACGCCGCGATTGCCCGAAACGCTGTAGCACCAGCCTTTCAGGCTCCAGCGAAGGCCCCAGCCGCCGTAGTCGAGAATCGGGTGATAGGTCACGGCCGCGGCGTGCTCGATCTCGGCAAGCCGCAGACGGCGGGTCGTGAACGGGCGATAGCGAATCGTGACCGCATCGGCGTCGACGGTGGTGCGCATGCGAACGCTGAGCATCAGTCCCGGCAGCAGAATCCCCGCGACCGCAAGCACGATCCACAAGACAACATCAGGTGCCGGATTCGTTCCAACCGGCTGGCTGAAGGCGACTTGGGTGAGGAACATCGACCATGCAGCAATCGCGGCGATGGCGAGGGGCAGCAAAAGCCACCATTGGCGAAAGGCCTGGATTTCCTCGAATGCGATCGAATGGGGTCCGTTCGCTTCGGCGGATGCGGGCATGGGGCGGTCCTCCTTCGTCGGGTACGGAGGATAGCCACCCCGTTGTCCGCTACGCTCCCAAGGGTGGACTGGACGCTCATCACCGACAACCTCCTCAGCCCGCCGATTCTCTTCTTCATCCTTGGGGTCGTGGCCGGACTCCTGAAGTCCGACCTCGCGATTCCCGAGGCGGTCACCAAGCTCCTCTCGCTCTACCTCATGTGGGCGATCGGGATCAAGGGTGGCGTGAAGCTCGCCGAGTCGGGACTGACCGGCGACGCAATGTGGAGCCTCGGGGCGTCGATGCTCCTCGCGATCGTCGTTCCGATCTATGTCTATGCCCTGCTGCGCCGAACGCTCGACGCAGCGAACGCCGCTGCGCTCTGTGCGGTCTATGGCTCGGTCTCCGCGGTCACCTTCCTCACCGCGACCGCATTTCTCCAGAATCGAGGTGTCGAATATGGCGGCCACATGGTCGCTGCGCTCGCATTGATGGAATCGCCGGCGATTCTGCTCGCCGTGCTCTTTGCCCGGTCGGCACAAACGAAGTCCGACGGTCCGATGCCCTCGCTCGGCGCGAGCTTGCGCGAGGCGGCCCTCAACGGCCCGGTCGTGCTGCTCACCGGCAGCATGCTCATCGGCGCGATCACCGGCGAACGCGGGCACACGCTGCTCAAGCCGCTCTATGTCGATCTTTTCCAGCCGATCCTGACTTTCTTTCTGCTGGAGCTCGGCCTGGTCGCAGCGCGCCGATCGCGCGTGCTGCGCGTCGTCGGACTTGGCCTGCCGACGATGGGCATCGTGATTCCGCTCGTCAACGCGATCCTTGCCCTGGGTCTCGCCGCACTCGCGGGACTCTCGGAGGGCAACGCATTTCTTCTCGTCGTGCTCGCCGCGTCCGCAAGCTACATCGCCGCACCGGCGGCGATTCGTCACGCCATCCCGAAGGCGAGTCCTGGCCTCTATGTGCCGATGGCGCTTGCGGTGACATTTCCCTTCAACATCACCATCGGCCTGCCGCTCTATTGGGCTGTGGTGCAGTGGCTGCTGGGAAGCAAGCCGGCGAGTTGACGGCATGGGCTGAGCCCATCATCTGAGCGAAGCTGGCAGTACAGCGCTATGAACTCTCCAGCCGCCGGAGAACGGTTTCGATGGTTCGGGCCTTGACTTTGGTCAGTCACATTCTGAGCACGCTTGACAGACATCCACTTGGGCTACTGCTTGGCCAGAGATGTGGGTAATTGAAGGTTGGCTGAGCGGACATTGAAGAGCCGTTGGGCAAGCCAACCAGTCGACGCCGCGTGCGATCCCCGTTGGTTACGGCTGGCCGGTGCGTGTCTCGTCGGCCGGAGGCGTCGTGCGTATCGCCTCTGAATCGCCCCCCTGCCTTGAGATCTTTGGCTCGACAACGATGGGCCCTTTGCCACGGGCGATGAGGGCGATTCTGCGCGACTCCAAGTCCATCAGGCAAATCTGACTCGAGCCCAGCTGAGCGACGACATAGCTTCCAGATATCTGGGTAGCGTGGCGAACGGGCCAAGAGACAAAGGGCAACTCCAGTCCATAGTGAAAACGCTCTCCTGTCTTTGCATTCTGCCCGCTGATTCCCTCGGCGGGCCAGAATCCAATGCGCAACACCCAGTCCGACTTCGCTCCGATCGAAGGGACTTCACCATAACTCATCGACGTTCCCCTCTGCTGATCGAGATAGCCATCCTCGCGCCCGAAGTGACTAGGCACGCGCTCTGCAAAATCCTCCATCACCATGGATTCCGCATCCGTCCCAGGATCCATGTTCAGGACGAAGAGGTCGAATCCCGAATCACCGCGAGGGCGTGCGAAGAGGTGATCTTCAAAGTCACTCGCCTTGACCGCTGATATCGCCTGCTTGGAGTCAGGATTGGACAAGTCCGCTCGGATGACCTGATCCCCTCCTTCAGACAGATAGAAAATGGCGTACGGCCCTGGGATCCTCATCTGATCCACTGACACGACTGCGAGCCGCGTCATCATCGACGTGGCACTCGTCGTCCAATACCCACCGAAGAGCAGGATGTAGCTCAGTCCGTTGACCGTCAGGGTCGCCGTCAGGGCTCGTCGCAGACGATGCTCTCGGAAGCCCAGGGTGAACCAGACGAAGGCGAGCTCCGTCAGGAGAGTGACGACAAAGGCGACGACGACAAAGGCCAAGAACCAACCCTGGATGTTCTCGATCGTGATGTCTACGAGAGAACGCAAATATCCAGCAACGAAAAGCGCACCAACCCAAGCCGATACATAGTTAGCCACAATGAGAGTCGGAATCGGGAAACGCTTGGAGCACTTGAACACCCAGACAAGAACGAGCCCCTCGATGATGCCGATAATCACATTTCCGAAAAGCAGGTGGAACATTGAAGCCCACATCAGCGGAGTGCCAGCATTGGCCCACGCCGTCGAGGTACACATCGCCAACGCAAGCACTGGCAAGATGGAGTGCGATCTCTTCATGTCCGTGTCCAACGCCCCAAGTCACGAGACGGCAGGACCTGACCGTTGGCGTCGAACTCCGCTTCCGGTCGCAATCCCTAGCCCGCAGGGTTTCGAGCAGTCTACGACGCTCGCACGGTAGACACCCAACATCTGGAGGACCAGTGGACATCCGGTGTTGCACCGCGGCCGTCGCCACCTGTTGGCGAGTTTGGACAGTCACACTCTGAGCCTGGTCGCAGCGCGCCGATCGCGCGTGCTGCGCGTCGTCGGACTTGGCCTGCCGACGATGGGCATCGTGATTCCGCTCGTCAACGCGATCTTTGCCCTGGGTCTCGCCGCACTCGCCGGACTCTCGGAGGGCAACGCATTTCTTCTCGTCGTGCTCGCCGCGTCCGCAAGCTACATCGCCGCACCGGCGGCGATTCGTCACGCCATCCCGAAGGCGAGCCCGGGCCTCTATGTGCCGATGGCGCTTGCGGTGACATTTCCCTTCAACATCACCATCGGCCTTCCGCTCTATTGGGCTGTGGTGCAGTGGCTGCTGGGTCCCGACGCTCCGGGCTGACGAGCAGCCCGCCGGAAAGCGCCGGGCGAAGCGGACGCGGGCCGACTCGCGCGAGCACCTCCGCCGCCGCGATCATCGCGACACAGGGAAGGACGACGAGCATCGCTTCGGTCAGGAGCACCTCGGCCATGTATCGCGTGAAGAGATTCGTCACGCCCATCATGGGAACCGGGAAGGGGTTCCACGGCGCGAAGAACCGCTCGTTGCTGAAGGGCGCGAGGAGCGCGATGCCGAGACCTCCGTCGGTGAAGAGGTCGAGTACGCCATGCGACGCGGTGATCAGGCCGAAGATCGCAGCATGCTTCCACCAGGCGATCGCCCGAAGGGTCGGAGGATGGCGGAGTGCGAGCCAGCTCACGAGGCAGCCGACGATGGCCGCAAAGAAAAGCGAGTGCATCATGCCACGGTGTCCCCACGCGCTTTCGTACGCGACACCATAAAAATGAAGTCCGGCATCGATGTCGGGAAGGGCAGCGCAGCCGGCTCCGAGCACCCAGAGCCGCAGCGGCGCCGGCCGACCGTAGAACATGCGGATCGCCAACAGCCCGACCGCCGCATGGGCGAAGGAGGTGCACATGGCTGGGCGTTCGCAGGAGGACCCGTCGCGGTTCCCACGGAACGACTCGCTTCCCGATCCAAGCCTACCAGCGCTCGTCTTCGTCGGCATCTTCGACTTCGACTTCCGTCTGTACATCCGTCCATGCACAACCCGTCGACCGCGGTCGGTTGCCTTTCGTTTCGCACGCCACGCCTTGACGCCGCATGATCTTCAGGTGCTCGGCGAGTCATGAGGGCACCGATTGTTTTGCACGACCGGGGGACCCACCCGGTTCTCAGGTGGCCCCCGACTCGAACAGTCGAACGATTCGGCCTTCCTCAAGCGCCTGCTCGACCTCGTCGGTGAGCCCAGCCTCGTAGGGGCACCGAAGCCATGCCGCAGACATTCGCCGTCCTTCTCAACGCAGCCAGGGGTCAGAATGTGACCGTCCAATACTGAAACCAGTATTGCACCATGACACAGGCGACTGTCCAGATTGGCCGCCGCCAAATGTCCGAAGCTGACCGATCTTCAAGCAGTAAAAAAGTGGGGAGGAGGGGGTGAATCTGAAGCAAGTGTCGGAAATTCCATTGACAAGTTCTTGCGTGGGCGGCACTCTGGCCGAAGGTGAATTGTCCTTCAAGCGACCCTGCTCACCGCTGCTCCTCGGGCTTTCGTGAGCTACTCACTTCAGCCAAGCGAGAATTCATGCATCTTCTTCGAACAAGAGTCCGCCGCACCGTCAACTCTCGTTTCTTTCGCGGCAGCGTTCTTGCGATCCTGCTGTTTGCGCCCGCGAGCGGCGCAGCGATCGCGGGCTGTCCGGGCCAGCCGGGGCAGGCCTGTAGTCCGCCCTGCGCAAATGTGGCTGCGACGAGGATTCCTCTCACCCAGAATATCTGCGATAAGCTTGCCGGGAGCAATGCCTGTAGCCTTCCCGCTCCCGATTGCGGAGCATGCTACGGCGCGTGCAGTGTGGCGAAGAGCGCGTGGGGGGCTCTCAATCCAGCAGGCACGACCGTCTGCCTGAACACCACCGCTCCCGTTACCACTTGCGACTTGGGTGACGGAATCGCGACGATGCCGCTGTACGAATGCGTGCTCACGGCCGGTGGCTGCGACTGCGATAGAGACACCGTCGTCGATCCTCTGGCACCATGTAGTCACGCCCTTCCTGCGACTACACCCCCAACAACGATGTACTTCAAGTGTGCTTGACGGCCGCGCGATGACCTTGCATTGGTCGGTCATCTGGTCTATCACCGAGTGCGTGAAGAAAGGCTGACGCGAATGAATCTCGATAGTCTTTGTCTGGTCGGTTGCCTACTTGCCGGTCCCGCGATCGCGACTGTCGGGACATCTACTCCAGCGATAGGACCAAGTCATGTCGCTCGCGGGACGCCGGTTGTCACGGATCCGGCCATGCTCAAGGCTTTGCTGCTCGACCGCCGGAAGGCGATTGCGGAACTGACCGTCGAGTATGCCTCCACGCGATGGGAGTCGGCGGGTGCGGCCACGGACGAGCGCTGGCGGGTGACTTGGGGCGATTCGGGTTTCGCGATTCGCGTGACCCGGCCTGGCGGCGCCGGTGACGCGGTCGACGGCACGAAGCGATCGTGGGATCTAGCCGCGAAACAGGCGTTGCTGGTTGCCTACGACCCTGCCGATGGGGTTGGCGAGGTGCAGCGCGCTGGATCGCCTTCAGCCCTCAATCTCAGCGAGTTCCTCCCGGACTACTGTGGCCTGCTTGGGATTTGGCCAACTCGCACGATCGCGGGGGGAAAGCCTCTGAACAATGACCCCGCAATCCTCCTCGGGCTTGACGATGTCGTCGTGCTGCCCACCGAAGAGCTGATTGAAGGTCACTCGTGTGTCGTGGTTGAGCGGCGTGGGAACAGCCCGAGCGGTACTGCCGTAACCCGCTTGCGAGTTGCGCTTGCACCAGCGTTGAATTACGCGGTCGTAAGCACAAGCGTATTCGGAACATCCGGCACCTTGATTTCTCAGTATGTCGCTACGAAGTTCGCACCGGCCAACGCGGAAACGATCGCCTTGCCGACCGAAGGCGTGTTTCGTCGCTACAACGGCGAGGGCGCCCTGGTCATGGAGCGATTTCTGGTCGTCTCGGTGCTGCCAGATGGTTCTCCTCTCGTCCAGCCGGGCGTTGGGCCCTCGCCAAGTGATCTCGCCATGCCTGCCGGCTACGCCGTGACGGACCTCGATACCCCCAATCCTCCATGAAGGGCGCAGCCTGACGAAGGATTTGACTGTCCAGACCCAGAAGTGCAGACCCAGAAGTGGCAGGTCGGGTGTAGGTCAGATGTCGGTCAGATGTGGGTGTCCAGATCGGTCCCCCCAGATCGGTCCCACGATTGATCGCCAGATTGCTCCTCTCGCTCGACTTCGTGCCGACGAGGGCCTTGCTTGAGGCTTCCCTCGGCGGTTGACGCGGCCCTGATGGGGACTGAAGCCGAGAGGGCGGTTCGCGCTTGTCTTCAGCGAGGGCCGCCCTTGCTCGTCAGCCCTACGCCTTCCCGCGGCGGGACCTCGCGGCTGGAGTCTTCTTGACGAGTGCGGCCTTTGGCTTGGCTGAAGTGGACTTCTTTGCGGACTGCGCCAAGGTGGTCGGAGACTTCTTGGCAATCTTCACGGTTGCGGACTTCGTCGTTGCGGCTTTCGTCGTTGCGGCTTTCGACGCTGGCGCTTTCGGCGCGGGCGTTTTCGATAGGGGTGATTTCAAGGTCGCCGTCTTGGAGACCTTCGCCTTGATGGGCGTCACCTTTGCCGCGGCCTTCGGCGCTGGCTTTCGGGCGGGCTCGGGCTTCGATGGTGCCGTGACCGGCTTGCTCACGACCCTGGCGGCAGGCAAGGCGACCTTCGCTGGCGCCTTTGCGAGGACCTTCGCGACTGGTTTCGGTTCTAGTTTCGGCTCTGGCTTCGGTTCTGGCTTCGGCTCTGGTTTCGGCTCTGGCTTCGGTTCTGGCTTCGGTGGCACCGGCGCGCTCGTGATCGGTGGCTGCGCTGTGACCTTGCGGGCAGCGACGAGCCGGGGCGCAGGGGAACCGTCCGCGCTGTGGGACGCCGACTCCTCGGCGGCGAGCTTCGCCGCGACCTTGGCAACGCGCTGACTTTCGCGCTCCGCCTCGCGTTGACTCGCGCGTTCGGTCTCGCGCTGGCTTTCTCGTTGGGCGGCGATCGAATCGCTCACATCCTTCACCGGATTCGCACTCACCGGCCTGAGCAGGAACTCAAGATCCTCGCGGGTGAGCGAACCGAGCGGACCGGCGTCCTCGCCGAGAATCGCGTCGGCGAGCGTGCGCTTGCGGGCCTGCATTTCAAGCACCCGCTCCTCGACGGTGCCGACGCTGACGAAGCGCAGCGCATGCACCGTGCGATGCTGGCCGATGCGGTGGGCGCGGTCGATCGCCTGGGCCTCGACCGCGGGATTCCACCACGGATCGAGCAGGACGACGCGTTCCGCCGCCTGAAGATTGAGACCGACGCCGCCGGCCTTGAGGCTGAGGAGGAAGACCGACACGCCCTCGTCCTCGGCGAAATGCTTCACGCGCTCCGCGCGATCGACGGTCGAACCGTCGAGATACTCGTAGGGAATCTTGCGCTCGTCGAGCTCGGCGCGGACCAGCGCGAGGAAGCTCGTGAATTGCGAGAAGACGAGCGTCTTGCGGCCTTCCTCGTGCGACTCCTCGAGCATCGGGAGGAGCGCTTCGAGCTTGCCCGAACCTGAATCGAAGCGGCTGCGATCGACGAGCACCGGGTGACAGGCAATCTGGCGAAGGCGAAGAAGCCCCTCGAGAATCGCCATGCGGGCCTTGCCGATGCCGATGCGCTCGACCTGGTCGAGCAGGTCCGACCGGATCTTCGCAAGCAACTGGTTGTAGTGCTTCTCCTGCTCCTCGGTCATCTCGCAGGGCAGCGTCTGCTCGATGCGCTCGGGCAGTTCCTTCGCCACCTCACGCTTCGTGCGCCGCAAGATAAACGGCTGGACCGCACGACGCACCATCGCGAGATCATCGGGATCGCCGCGCCCCGCAAGCCCCTCGAAGCGCGAGGTCGCCCCAGGATTCAGGAACTCCATCAGGCTCCAGAGTTCGCCGAGGTGATTCTCGATCGGCGTGCCGGTGAGGGCCAGGCGATGCTCGGCCTTCAGCAGCTTGCACGCCTTGCTCGTGCGGGCGTCGGCGTTCTTGATCGCCTGGGCCTCGTCGAGGATCACATAATCAAATGTCCGCTTCGAGAGCGTCTCCGCGTCGCGCAACACCGTGCCGTAGGTCATGAGCGCGACATCGCAGCTTGCGAAGGTCTTCGCGTCGAGCGTGCGCTTGCCGTGGGTGAGATCGATCACCCGGAGCGATGGGGCGAAGCGATGCGCCTCATCCATCCAGTTGCGAACGAGCGAGCGGGGCAGCACGATGATCGAGCACTGCTTCGTCTTCGCCTCGGCCAGCTCGGCCTTGCGATGGAGAAGCATCGCGAGCACCTGGATCGTCTTGCCGAGACCCATCTCGTCGGCGAGGCAGCCGCCGAACTCGAGCGCCCGCAGCCCCTCGAACCAGCCGAGGCCGGCCTTCTGGTAGTCGCGGAGCGTGCCCTTGAACTGGGCGGTCGGCTCGCGCGGCTCGGCGCGATCGAACTTTTGCAATCGCGAGCGCAGGTCGATGAACGCGTCGTCCTCGCTGCGGACCTCGGCGCCCTCAAGCGCCTCGTCGAGAAGAAGCGCCTCGGCGCGACCGAAGCGCAGCTCGTCGCCCTTGTCGCGCTTCGCAAGCAGCGCGCTCAGCCGCTTCAGCACCGCGCGAAGCCGCGCCGGCACGACGACCGAGGTTCCGTCGGCGAGCGTGAGCACCTCGATCGCGTCAGGCTGGCGCTTCGCCGCCTCGACGAGCTCGCGGAGCGGAATCGTCCCCTCCGGCGTGACGAGTTCGCCGGTGAGCTCGAACCAGTCGGAGTTGCTCTTGACCTGCACCGACCAGGATCCGCCGAGGCGCGCCGGCGCCTTCGCCATCTCGACGGCGATGCCGGCCTTGCCGGCCGCGGCGATGAACTTCGGGAGCGCGTGGCGCGGGATGCGCAACTGCGCGTCGCCCGAACCGTGGCTGTCGCGAACGAGCTTCTCGATCTCGCGATTGAAGGCGCTCTCGCGCGAGCGCTGCGCATACGGAACGCGCATCGCGAACTCGCCGCTATCGATAATTTTATGCTCGCGGGCATCGCGATCGACGACGACCGCCTCATCGTCGGGATCGCGATATCGGGCGATCGGCGCGACATCGACGGTCACGCGCTTGCCGCCGGAGTCAAGCCGCACCACCGACTCCGGCATCGCCCGGAAGAAGGTCAGTCCGATGCGCGGATCGATGACGAGCGGACCGCTCGCGCCTTCGGGCGCTTCCGGCTGATAGTCGCCGTGGCGGATGCCGTCGAGCACCGAGCGCATCTCGTCGACCGAGACCGTGCGCACGCCGTCGCGCAGGAGCGCGTCGCGGCTCCAGCCGAAACTGCCGCGCGACGAGCCCGACGGACCGGGCTTCGGGCGCACGATGAGCCGATCGACGAAGAGAAGCGGACCGACCTGGGCGCGGAGCGGCCGCATGCAGGAGACTGGATTCCGTCCTTCGGCGATGAGCTTGACGAAAATGCGAATGCCGCGCGACAACGGATTCGGATCGGCCGGGACATCCGTTGGCCGCTCCTCCTCCCGCTCCTCATGCCAGTCGGAGCGATCGTTGCGGTCGGCGTCACCGTTCTCGTCGTCGTCCTCATCACCATCGCCGTCGCGCTCACCATGCGAGCCGCCGTCGTCGGATCGGTATTCGTCGCCCCGATCGAGATCGGCGTCGTCGGCTTCCCGGTCTCCCTCGGCGCCATCGGGCGTCCAGATCGCCGGCGCGGCGAGATCCCGCTCAACGCCTTCGTCGGTACCGTCATCGGTGCCGCCCTCGTTTGCATCGATGACACGGCCCTTCGACGCAATCGTGGGTTCGTCCGGGAGCGGCTCATCCAGCGCGCTCAGAACATCCAACCAGGCGGCATTGCCTTGCAGCTTGCGGGGCTGCCGCTCGGGCGACTTCGCGTCTGGCTTGAGGTTTGGCTTCGCGTCTGGCTTCAGGTCTGGCTTCAGGTCTGGCTTCAGGTTGGGCCGCATCTCACCCGTGAGATCGTCACGCGAGTCGATCGCATCCGATCGCTGCATCTCGCCCGAACGCGGCGGATTGTTCGAATGGAACTTGTTGCGTCGATCGCGTCGGCGCCGGCGTCCGCGGTGGCGATGCTCGCGCGGCAGCTCCGGGGGAATCGGTTCGACATGGACCTCCGCCGACCATGGCACATCGCCATCCCAGCGATAGGCCGGTCCGAGCCGCATGCGATCGAGGCGTGCGTGGAGTCGGCCAGCCGAAGCGGCCGCCTTCACCACCGGGACGATCGGATCATCCTCGGGACGCAGCCAGGTCCGCGAGCGGGCGAGTTCGTCGCCACGGCGAATCTCGTCGACGATCTGACGGTCGATCGCGTCGAGCTTGAGGGCATCGCCGAAGACCGCCGCGATGTCGACGCGCGAAAGGCGAATGTGCCCCTTGTGTCCGTAGTGGCGCTTGAAGACCTCGATCATCGCCGAGGGCTGGCGACTGTGCTGCATCGCGAAGGCGTAGACCAATGGCGGCGGCGCGCCATGGTTCGGGCGGGCGAGCGTCGAACGCCACTCCTCGCCCTCGACGAAATCGCGCTGTGGTGCCGGTCCTCGCTGCGGGCGTCCGGGGCGATTCCCGTCGCGGGCGAACTTGCCCTCGCCGACCGGGCCGCGCGGAAGCGGCTTCGCGTGCAACGCCCCGAACGCGGCGATGCGAAGCTGCGGATGCGGTGTCCAATAGCCGCGAGCCGAGGCTTCGATCAGGAGCGCGACGATGTGCTTGCAGGGCTGTGAGCGATCGATGAAGAAGGGACAGGTGCAGGAGGTCTCGACCCCACCGCTCGAGTGAATGCGAAGCTTGACCTTGTATCGCTCGTTCCCGCGGACCCAACCGTCGAGCGAGAGCGTGTCACCCGCAGCGCGCGGCGTTCCCTCGATGGCGACATCGTCGGCCCGCTCCCGATCGAGCGCGTAGCCAAGTCCGCGATGGACGACCTGCTCGGGCAAGGCGCTCAGGAGCGCTTGAACGAGAGGCATCGAAACGGCAGCGATGGGTTGCACCGACATCAGCGATTCTTCCTCGAGGCGACCATGCCTCAGACCCTCTTCCGTCACCGTCGGGACGACCTGTCCCTCCGACTCGGATTCGCCGCGGGCAAAGGCCCGGGGAGTCTCCCGTCCTCGGCGCGAACGCCGACAGAAACCCGCTCAATCACCTTTCACCGGCAACGCGACGCGAGGCGAGGCGTACGATGGAACCGTGATGGAACGGGACCCAATCCCCAACCCGCCGGGCAGCACGACGATCGTGTCGCCCCAACTGGCGCCAACCCCGACGATGAACGCCAGTTCGTCGCTGCCCTCGCGGACGGCTCCGCATCGCCTGCGCCGATGGATCGCTCCATCGCTCGCATCGCTGGCGTTGCATGCCGCCTTGGGGGCTGTGATCGGTACGGTCGCGATTGGAACATACATGCGCTCGACGCCAGAAACGGCGCCGATCGAGCTCGTCGTGGACTTCAACCACGCCGGGTTTGCCGAGGCCGCATCTCCCGACGCACGAGGCGAACGGGACAGCCCGGAACCCGAGTCCACAGACGCAGTCGCTCGCGTCGCGACGCCGACGGGTGCATCCGGGCGCGACGCTCTGTCCGTCGCCACACCGGCTGTCCCGCCGAACGAATCGGCCGACGCAGCCCTCCGCTCTAAGATCGCAGAGAGACTGGCCGCAGTCAACTCCCAAAGCGGCACGAGCCGGACGATTCCCGATCCGGGTCGGCCCTCCGACGGGAGCGCCCGGCGCGACCAGGGGGCGACTCGGGACGGCGCACGCGAGCTGCCGCTCGGCACCCAAACGGGAAGCGGCGGTGACCTGGCCGGCGGAGGCCCCGCCGGCGTCGCGCCACCCGCGACATTCGCGGGCCTTCGGGCCTCGAACGCCCAATCGATCGTCTATGTGGTCGACGCAAGCGGATCGCTCATCGGGACGCTTCCGGTGGTCCGCCGGGAGCTGGAGGCGTCGCTCCGGTCGCTCTCCCCATCGCAGCGTTTCGCGGTCCTCTTCTTCCAACGCAACACGACGCTCACCATGCACGCCGGCTCGACGGAGTCGGAGCGGCGCGGCGAATCCCCCGCCAACCGGCTGGTCGCCGCCTCACCGGCCGCCATCAGCGGCGTCCTCACCTGGGCCGAGTCCATCCGCCCGGCCGGACGAAGCAATCCGCTCCACGCCCTTGAGCAGGCCCTCACGCTCGAGCCCGATGTGATCTTCCTCCTCTCCGCCGATATCACGGGAAGCGGCGAGTTCGAGATGGGGCGCGACGAGCTGCTCAGGTCGCTCGATCGCCTCAATCCGCTCGACCCGGCGACCGGGCGGCGACCGACTCGCATTCACTGCGTGCAGTTTCTTGACGCGGATCCGCTCGATACGCTTCAACGCATCGCAACGATGCATGGCGGTCGCGATGCCTATCGATTCCTGTCACGCGAGTCACTGGGACTCGGTGCCCGTGAAGTCGAGACACCGCTTCGATAGTCGCCGTCATCGAACCGATCGCCACCGTGCAACGATCGTCGCACCGACAACGCTCTCCTCGCCGCGCAGCAGCGCTCGCGATCGCGGCTTGGCTCACCGTCGCGCCGAGCGCCGTGCTGGCGATGCATCAGGCGACGGGCGCGACTGGGGCGACCTCGGGCGTGCCGCAGGACGCCGAGGCAATTCTCGCGTCGCTCCGAGGGATGGAGGAAGACCTTGGCATCGGCGCGATCATTCGCTCGGCGGATGGCGGAGTCAGTGACGGTGAACGCGACGCTGCCCTGCTCGCCCTCTTCGGTCGGCACAGCGATGGACGCCCCGCAGCGTTGCCGAGCGCCGATCGTGCTGCCCTCGCAGCCACACCGATCGCCGGTGACGATGATCAGGCCAGAGCCCTCGCCCGCCTCCAGCGGCAGCGAGGCAGCCTGGCGTGGGCGCTCGCGACCGCGCGCGGCGCGCGGATGCCCGAACGCACGACCTTCGGCGCAGCGAGCTTCGAGCGCATCGCCGCCGATCCCGATCAGCTTCCGGCGGCCTGGCGTCCCCTCGCCCAACTCCTCGACGCGCTTCTCGCCGATCACGAGGGTCGCGACGCGCTTGTCCCGCTTGACCGGCTGCTCGAACGAAAGGATCTCCGATCGGCGGAGCGCACCGCGGCTCGGGCGCTCCGCGCCGCCCTCGACCAGCGCGGCGGCGAGGCGGCCGATCGGATCCTCGCATCGCTCCAGGAAACCGTTGCGCGAACATCGACGATCGAACTCGCCATCGTGACGGAGGCGCGGGCGATGCGACTGCGCCGACTTGGCATTGGCGATCCGTTGGCCGAGGATCCCGCCTTCGACGGCGCCCTCGAGGCGACGGCAACCAGCGCAGCGCCGAATGTCCGCTCGGAAACGCCGACCGCGCTGCGTTCCTTCCTCCTCACCAGGCTTCGCCTCGATGGGACGCGCGCGACGGCGACGGCGATCCTCGAGCGCGGCTCGGACCTGCGACTCCTCGCCAACGCCGATCAGGTCCGCGACCATGACGCCGCCGCATTCGTCCGGCGCCTGCGGGCGGGAATCGATCGCATCCGTGCAGGAACCGCCATCGCTTCGATCGCGCCGCTTCTCCTCTTCGAACTTGGGCGCAGCCTGAGCGTCGACGGCCGCTTCGACGAGGCCTACGAGCCCTTCGCCGAAGTCGTACTGAAGCACCCGAACGACCCGCTCGCGGCGGCCGCTGCGGATCTCGCGATCATGATCGGCGTCGATCGCCATCGCCGCGCTCCGAACGCCGAGTCGCTTGCGACGATGACCGCGCTCCTCGAGACGGCGATCGACGCCCATCCGACCCATCCCGAGCGTGACGGCTGGCTCGCCGCGGCCTGCGAGCTCGCCTGCGAAGCGCGGGATCCCGCAGCAGCGCTGAGTTTCGCCGCGCTGATGAGCCCAAGCGATCCGCGCTCCGCAGCGATGCGCGTACTCGTCGCGCGCACGGCCCTCGCGGAGGACGCCGACCTGAACGACTTCGAGCGGGCCGCACTCGCCGGCCGCGCACTCGCCCCGCTCATCGGCGACGAAAGCTCGCCCGCGACGACGATCCCAAGCGGCGCCGATCCCGCAACGATCGCGTGGGTCGACGCCCTGCTTGCGAGAAGCGCGCTCCTCGACATCGACGGAAACGGCGGACGCGCAGGCGAGGCGAAGGAACGGTCCATCGCCTGCATCGGTCGCGCCGACGCGCCGATCGAGGCTCGTGCCCACGCGCTCGTGACGCTCGCCGAGGCGCTCCGTCGAGGCGGTGAGGGACCCGATCTTCCTCGCGCCATCTCGGCGACGATCGAGCGTGACGCGGGGCTTTGGCGAACGGCCCTTCGCGCTGAGCTCGACGGCTCGATCGAACGACTCGCGGCGGCCACGATCGACGGCCCGCGCGCAGGCCAGTCCCATCGCGACGCCGCGTTCCTCGCCGCCGTCGCACCGAGTCTCGTCATCGAGCTGCGCACCGATGCGGCGCGCCGCCTTGCTCTCGCCAGGGCGCTGATCGCCGCAGGGCGACACGAGCTGGTTGAGCGCGTCTTTCCGCCGCTCGAGGCCGATTCCGACGCGATCGATGCGCTCCTTCTCCGCGCCGAGGCGATGCGCCTCCGCGACACGAGCGGCTCGCGCGCCGATGCCATGCGTCTCTTCGGCGTCGTCGCCGCCCGCTCCGCCGAGCGCTCCGCGCCGTGGTGGCGGGCCGAACTCGGCCAGCTTCGCACGACCGCGCAGGGCAAGACCGACGAGGCGATCGTCGCTGTGCGAGCGCGCATCAACTGGCTTCGCGGCATCGATCGAACGCTCGGCGGCGAGCCCGTCGGGCCGGCGATCGAGTCGCTCCTGCGCTCGCTTCCGGACGGCGCACCGAACGGAAGCCCGCGATGACGCCCTGGCCGCGCACGATTCTGCATGTCGACATGGATGCGTTCTACGCCTCCGTCGAACAGCTCGACCATCCGGCGATGCGCGGCAAGCCGGTCCTCGTCGGCGGCAACGGGCGCCGCGGCGTCGTCGGCGCTGCGAGCTACGAGGCCCGCGTCTTCGGCTGCCGCTCGGCGATGCCGATGGCCCAGGCGCGGGCGCTCTGTCCGCAGGCGATCATCGCCCCGCCGCGCTTCGCCCGCTATCGCGAGATCTCCGATGGGCTCATGGACATTCTCGAGAGCATCTCACCGCTCGTCGAGCCGCTCTCCCTCGACGAGGCCTTCGTCGATGTGACCGGATGCGAGCGCCTGCTCGGCGATGGTGTCGCGATCGCCGAGCAGATTCGCGAGCGGGTGCGCACGGAGCTCAAGCTGACCTGCTCGGTCGGCGTCGCTCCGAACAAGTTCGTCGCGAAGATCGGAAGCGACCTGCGGAAGCCCGACGGATTGAGCGTGCTCCCGCCCGAGGGGCTCGCCGAGCAGCTCGCACCGCTTGCGATCGAGCGCATGTGGGGCGTCGGACCGGTCTCTGCGGAATCGCTTCGTCGCGTGGGTATCCGCACCTTCGGCGACATGCAGCGGCACGCGGAGTCGGAGATGCGCACGCTCCTCGGCGATGCGGCCGGCGACTGGTGGAAGCGCTCCTTCGGCATCGACGACCGACCGGTGATCGTCGAGCGCACCGCCAAGAGCGTCGGCCATGAGCAGACCTTCGGCGAGGATCTGCGCGATCGCGCCGAGGTCGAGGCGGCGCTCTTGGAGGAATGCGACGACATCGCGGCGCGCCTGCGACGGAAGGGCCTGCGGGCGAAGCGCGTCACGGTCAAGATCCGCTTCGGCGACTTTCGCACGATCACGCGCTCCCGCACGCTCGATGTCGAGACCGATCGAAGCGATCTCCTTCGGCAGACCGCGCGCGAGCTCTTCCGCGCGTGGGCCGACGGCGAGTTCCGGCCCGTGCGGCTCATCGGTTGCAGCGCGAGCGAACTCTCCTCGGGCGGCGAACAGCTTGCGCTCTTCGGCGAAGGCCTTGCGACGAAGCACGCCGCGATCGACCGCGTCGCCGACGCCATTCAAGCCCGCTTCGGCAAGCACGCGATCGCCCGCGCCGACCTGCCACGCGAGCGCGCCGCCCGCTGGACGGACCGCGAAGCGCCGCGCGGTCACTGAGGCGACGCCGACCGCCTCCAGCGCGTCGCCTGGTCACCGTAGCTCTCTCCCGGCGCGGCGACATGCCACGCCTCGTACAGCTCAACGAGCGATTGGGCGCACCAGCGCGTCTCGGGATGCTCCGGGCCACGATCGGGCGAGGCGAGGAACATCGCGTGGGCCTCGAGCAGGAGCGCCTCGCTCCGGCGGAATCGCTCCGGCTCGAAACCGAGGCCCATGTTCGCGCGAGCGAGCGTCGTCAGGAGCGTCGCGAGCTTTGCCGCGTTGCGTGCCGTGATCGCCGAGCGCGCCGCCGACTCGATCGGCACGAGGAGATCGAGCGCCTCCTGATGTCGTCCGAGGCCGAGCACAACGCGGGCCTGATCGGCGATCGCCACGAGGGTCAACGGGTATCGGTCTCCGTGCACGCGACGATATCCCTCGACCGCCGCGCGGGCGATCGGCTCCGCCTCGGCGAGTTTCCCGACTTCGCGCAGCACCGACACCATCCGCCCCATCGCCTCAAGCGTGCTCGCATGATCATCCCCCAGCACCCGACGATGGCGCTCGAGCGCCTCGCGGCAGAAGGGCTCGGCGTCGCTCCATCGCCGCTGGCTCGCCAGAATCGCGCCCATGTTGTTGAGGCCTCCCAGGGTCGACTGGTGGTCATCGCCAAGCGCGCGTCGGGAGCGGGCCAGCACCGAGCGGAAGATCTGCTCGGCCTCTGCGAACTCGCCCTTCGACGCGAACAGAACCGCAAGGCTGCGCTCGCAACTGATGGTCTCGGGATGCTCCTCGCCCAACACGAGACGGCTCTTCTCAAGCGCCTCCCGCAGAAACGGCTCCGCCTCGTCCGGGCGATCGAGCGCGCGAAGGACCGCCCCCATCGACCTCACCGCGAGCAGCGTCTCCGGATGGTTCTCGCCGCGCACCCGCCGATACCGCTCGAGCGCCTCGCGGTAATAGGGTTCCGCCTGGGCCGCCTTCCTGTTGTTGTGGAGGAGCGCCGCGATGTTATAGATCGCCTTCAGCGTGCTCGGATGATCCTCTCCGAGCACTCGGCGCGACATCGCGAGCCCGTCGGTGAGATAGGGCTCCGCCTCGGTCATCTTGCCGCGCGACGCCAAGAGCGCTCCGAGGCTATTCGTATAAATCATGGTGTTCGGATGCGCGTCGCCCAGGACGCGTCGGCCTCGCTCGGCCACCTCGCGCGTCAGGCGCTCGGCCTCGTCGAAGACGCCGAGATCGAGCAGAAGGCCGCCCATGACATGCATCGTGATGAGCGTGTGCGGGTGGTCGTCTCCAAGCAGACGCCGACGCTTCTCAAGCGCCTCCCGAACGAAGGGCTCCGCCTCGCCGAAGCGCCCGAGCAGCTTGAGCAGCACGCCGACATCGTGCATCGACAGCAGCGTGGACGGATGATCGTCACCGAACACCCGACGCCGTGTCTCGAGCGCCGCCTGCTGGAGCTGAAGCGATCGCTCGTATCGACCGAGGGTGTGGTAGAGCTCGCCAAGCGCATGGCGCAACTGGGCATCGATCCCCGGCTGCTCCGTGAACTGCTCGTCGATCGCCCGCACCGCCGGCGTCAGAATCGTCTCGTCGATCAAGGTGGACGCGGCGTCGGTGGCATTCACCATGCGCCAGCCCTCGCGAAACGCGGTTGCGCGAGCTGCCTGCTCGGCCTCCGTGAGTCCGGACTTCGCGAGCGCCGCGGCGAGCCGTGCCTCGACATCGTCGGTGAGCCTCGCTCCGGCGGCCGTCGCATCGATCTGCGAGAGCATGCGGGCCTGGAAGTTCGAGACCAGCTCCAGCTCGTCGGCTCGGGCCCTCTCGGCGTCGCGGGCGAGATTGGCCGCATCCTCAGCGAGCCGCGCCGCGTCGGCGTTGTCGGACGCGACCTTGGCCTGCCAGGCGACTCCCGCCATGCCGACGAGGAGCGCGATCGCCACCGCCGCCGCCGCCGCGACCTGTAGGCGATGACGGCGCACGAAGGTGCGCAGCCGATAGGCCGCACTCGGAGGCGCCGCGAGCACCGCCTCGCCCGCGAGATAGCGGGCGACATCCATGGCCAGGCCGTTCGCCGTCTCATACCTGCGCTGGCGGTCCTTCTCGATCGCCTTCATCACGATCCAGTCAAGCTCGCCCCGCACCACGGTCCCGAGACGCTTCGGCTCGCTTCGCCTTCGCGCGGCGACATCCGCGAGCGCAGCTCCACTGGCGCTGATGCGCGTGCTCGGCTTCGGCGGGGCCATCTCGCGGATGATGCGCTGTAGCTCCGCATGGTTGGCGCTGCGCAGGTCCTTGACGGTGAAGGGGGTCGAACCCGTCAGCAGCTCATACAGAAGGACGCCGAGCGAGTAGACATCGGTCCGCGTGTCGATGTCGAGGCTGCCGTCCGCCTGCTCGGGACTCATGTACTCCGGCGTGCCGATCATGGCGCTCTGCTCGGTGAAGAGCGTCCTCTCCGTGAGTTTCGCAGCCGTCGCCTTCGCGATTCCGAAGTCGATCACCTTCGCGCTCGGCTTCCCGTCCTGCGCGCTCACGAGAATGTTGGAGGGCTTCAGGTCGCGATGGATGATGCCTTTCGTATGGGCGTGCTGCACGGCGTTGCACACCTGGATGAAGAGCGCCAGTCGCTCATCGATCGCAAGATTGTGCTTGTCGCAGTACTCGACGATCCGGTCGCCCTTGCAGAGCTCCATCACGAAATATGGACGCCCCGTCTCGGTCGCGCCGGCGTTCAGCACCTTCGCGATGTTCGGATGGTCCATCAGGGCGAGGGCCTGTCGCTCCTGCTCGAAGCGGGCGACGACCTGCTTGGTGTCCATGCCGAACTTGATGACCTTCAGCGCGACGGTGCGCACGACGGGGCCCTGCTCTTCCGCGAGAAACACCGAGCCGAAGCCGCCCTCGCCGATGAGCTGAAGCAGCCTGTACGGTCCGATCTGCGACCCTGGCCCCACGCCGATTACCGCTGCGAGGTCGCTCTCGTCGACCATCGGGGCGCTCATGGCGGTTGCGTCATCATCGCTCGTCATCCTCGCTCCTCTCGTCGGCCTTGCGACCGCATCCTCGTCTCGCACCGATCGCTCAACGGCGTCGTCCGACAGTGGCCTTTCCGACGCTCCCGCGACGAACGCGCTTCGGCGCATCGCTCTTGATCGGTCGCAGGGCAAGGAGAACATCGCCGCATCCGGCGGCGAACGCGGCCTTCGGCAGGCTCTCGTCGGTGGCGTCCCGGCAGTCGACGATCTTCCATGGACCGCCGAGCGCAATCGCCTGCTTCAGCGTCGCGATCGGAAAGGTGAGCAGGTCATACTGCTCGATGAAGAGGGGCGCGAGGCCGTCGATGCCAACGGTCATCACATGATGACGAATGCGTTCGCAGCGCAGCCGATCGGGGCCCTCCGCCTTCTGCAATCCGAGCGTCTCCGAGCGGATCGCGGCAAAGCCGCCGCCTGCGATCGGCAGCGGACCGCGCTCGTAGACGGTCTCGGGGCGAATCCGGTCGCGCGACTCGCGCACCGCCAGGCCAAGCAGGTAGACACCGCGTGCATCGACCAGCGCGTGCATTGCCCGCAGGTGATGGACGAGATCGACCACGCCGCCGAGATGTCCGACGGAGTTGTCGAGATTGATCGCAAGATCGAAGGGCCCTTCGATCGACGACGGAGGCGATCGCATGTCACCCTGCACGACCAGTCCGCCGCGGGTGCGCAGCCGCCCTGCGCCCGCATCGGCGACGGCCGCGTCGAGCTCGACGCCGGCGACCTTCGCACCGCGCTGTGCGAAGTGTTCGAGCCAGAGGCCAGGCCCGCAAGCCGGATCGAGCACCCGACGGGGCTTCCGCGCCACATGGATGCGGACCAGCGTGTCGATCGAGGCGCGCATCTCCTCGCTTGGCTCGAAGAATGCGGAGTAGAGCGCGTGGTGTCGGTAGAAGCTCACGGTGCGAAGCGTACGGATCGGAGGGCGTTCCGCAACCGCCTTCGCTCACGCCCGCGACCCGAGCCTGCCGATGGACGAACGATGGACCTTGCAGCGCTCGCGGGGTGGATTCCCGCGGTCATCTTTCCGACGGCGACCTCGCTCCAGCTCATCGCCATGCTGCGGGCCCGCTCGGCCAAGGGCGTCTCGATCGTCGCGTGGCTGCTCTTTGCGCTCGCGAATCTCTGCCTGTATCTCTACATGGGCCGATATGCAGAGCCACAGGCCATTTTGAGCGGACTGCTCACCGCAACGCTCAATCTCGCCATCGTGGTCGCCGCCCTGCTTCTACGTCAGCGCGACGGCGCGTGAGGGACGCAGCTTGGTGCACAGTTCGCGCCAGAGAACCACAGAGCGTGCTGGACAGTTCGCACCAGAGAACCACAGAGGCACGGAGGGCACAGAGGATGCACAGAGCGGAAGCATCGCATTTCACGCGACGGGCGCGTACTTGGTCGCCCGCTGTGGGATTGGTTGTGGGATTGGTTGTGGGATGATTTCGGAGCACGCTCCTCGGTCCGCAGCCTCATCAGCGAGTGCATGATGCCAAGCATCGCGCGAATTCTGAAGGGTTACACACGAACCGCAATTCCCATCCTTGTCCGCCTCTGTGCCCCCTCTGTGCTCAGCTTTCTGCACTATTCCGCCAGAGAACCACAGAGGCTCAGAGGGCACAGAGGCAGCACAGAGAAGCCAACGGAACCGAGGGAATTCGTAGCGCAAAATCGTGGGCGCAGAGCTCTGTGCATCCTCTGTGCCCTCCGTGCCTCTGTGGTTCTCTGGGTGATTTGTGCAGTATCCTGGGCTCTCTGTGTCCTCCGTGGTGAGTCTGGTCGAATTGTGCAGAAGCCGCTGTGGTGAGTCTGGTCGAATTGTCCAGAATCCTGGGACGGAGAGACTCACGAATCAGCCCGCGGCGCGGCCCATCGGAAGAGCCGCGCTGGTTCGGCGCCGGTCTCGCCGCCGATCGTGCCGAGCTCGCGCAGCGCATCCCGCATCGCCGCCCACCGCTCGACGGTCATGGCGCCGAGCCCGAGCGCTTCGGTGTCGGTTCCGATCACGAGCGAGGCCTGTCGCTTCGCCCCGAGATCCATCGCCTCGCGCGACATCGCAGTGTTGAGCGAGGCCATGTGCGCGTTCGTCGCCGAGGGATCGTCGAGATAGCTTCGCCAGCCGCGCTGCAACGCCCGAACGAGCCGATCGCATGTCTCCGGATGTGCGGCTGCGTACGCCTCGGCCGTCGCGACCACCACGTTGTAGGCGAGGAATCCGCTTTCGCTGGCGAGGAACACCCGTGTCGGAATGCCCTGCAATTCCAGCGCAACCGGCTCTGCGAAGACGAAGCATTGCTGGGCTCGTCCCTTGTCCGCCGCGAACTCCGCGAGGCTGCCGGTGTGCGGCACGATGCGCACGCCGCCCTTGCCGAGCCGTCGCTCGAGCATGCGCACCCACGAGAGGTTCGACTCGCACGCGAGCGTCGCATTCGAACGCCACAGGTCGGCGAGCGTGGCGTGCGGACTCTCCGCGTGCACCATCACCGCCATCGGATCCTCCTGGAAGATCGCGAAGAGCCCGACGAGATCGCCCCCCTGCTCGCGCAGCGTCAGGATCTGCTCGCCACCGACGACGGCGAACTCGACCTTGCCCGCTGCGGCGAGTTGTGGCGCTGCAACGCCCGGGCCGCCCTTCACGATCTCGACTTCCAGTCCCTCCTCACGAAAATATCCATTTAGCTCGGCTGCGTAGATGCCTCCGAACTCGGGCTCCGGCACCCAGTTGAGCTGGAGCCGCACGCGGGTCGCTGCCGGCGCGACTCCGTCGGCCGCGTCCGATCCGCTTCCTCCCGATCCGCCGCCGCAGCCCGCGAGGGCCAGCATCGCGAGGGAAAGGATCGCGAAGGAAAGGACGAACGCCGGCAGCGAGGCGATGGCGAAGAGCCTGCGAGACATCATGGCGGAATCGTACTCGCTCGCGTCCCGCCGTCGGTTTCGCTTCGCCCAAGCATCCGCTCCGCCTGCGACGCGAGAAGATTCACGATCGCGAAGAGCGCGAAGCCGACGAGCGATGCGAGCAGCACCGCGGCGAAGACGCGATCCGTGCGGAACTCGCGCTGGCTCGCGGTGATGACCATGCCAAGCGGTGCGGCGTCGCTCGAGAATCCGGCGACGAACTCGCCGACGACGGCGCCGATGGTCGCCAGTCCGGCGGCGATGCGCAACCCCGTCAGGACCGACGGGATCGCCGACGGCACGCGCAGCCGCGTCCAGCGCTGCCACGCGCTCGCTCGGTAGAGATCGAAGAGTTCCTCGAGGAGCGGATCGGCCGCCCGCAGTCCGGCGAGCGTGTTGGCGATCACCGGAAAGACGGCGACGATCGCGCTCGCGGCGACGACCGCCGGCGCACCGTTGTCGAGCCAGATGACGAGGACCGGCGCGATGGCGACGAGCGGCACCATCTGAAAGAGTAGCGTCAGCGGATAGACCGCCCGCTCCACGCGTCGCGATGCGCTCAGCAGGCTTCCGACGAGCATGCCCACCACGGCCGCAAGCAGGAAGCCGAGCAGCGTCGAGCGGGCGGTGAGGAGCGCGCCGTCGATGAGCGCACTTCGATCCTGCCAGAGCGCGACCGCGATGCGGGCCGGTGACGGCAGGATGAAGGGCGAGACGCCGGCGATCACGACCGCCGCCTGCCAGACCGCGAGCAGCACGCCGATCGCCACCATCGGCGGCACGGCCCGCGCCACGCTTCCGCGAAAGGCCGTCAGACTCACGACGCGCCCTCCCGCTCGAGCGGACTCGCGCCCGCCCGCAGCACCTGCGACAGTCGCCGCACATGGGCGTTGAAGCGTTCGCTCGTGCGCACTTCGGGATCGTCCGCGTCGATCGCGACGCCTTCGACATGCACGATGCGCGCAGGACGCGGCGAGCAGACCGCACAGCGTTCCGCCAGATACACCGCCTCGGGAATCGAGTGGGTCACGAGTAGCGCGGTGAAGCGATCCTCGCGCCAAAGTCGGCGCAGCTCCGTGCAGAGCTCCTCGCGGGTCACCTCGTCGATCGCCGCAAAGGGCTCGTCGAGCAACAGGAGACTCGGTCGCGTGACGAGCGCCCGAGCGAGTGCCGCACGCATGCGCATGCCGCCGGAAAGCTGGTGCGGACGACGGGTGATCGCATCGGACAGACCGACGCGCTCGATCGCTTCCATCGCCCGGCGTCGCCTTTCCGCACGCTCGACATGGGCAAGTTCAAGCGGCAGCTCGACATTGCCGAGCACGCTTCGCCATGGCAGGAGTCGCGGCTCCTGGAAGCAGACGGCGCGGCGGGCGAGCGCCTCGGCAAGAGCGATCGCCCCGTCGGCACCTCGATATCCGACGCTTCCGCCGTCCGCTCGATCGAGGCCGCCGAGCAGCCGCAGCAGCGTCGTCTTCCCGCATCCGCTTGGGCCGATGATCGCCAGAAAATCGCCCGGCTCGACCGTGAGCGTGACGCCGCGCACGGCCTCGACGGATCCGAATCGTCGCGCGATCCCTCGGGCATCGATCCCGATGCCGACGCCGCTTCGAGCAGCGGAGTCTCGTTCAATGACCGACGCCATGCGCGGGAGGATAGCCCGCGCATGGCGTCCGGTGGTCGATGTTCCCGAAATCGTTCGATCAGAAGGCGACCTGAAGTCGCACGGTGAAGACGATCGGATCCTTGACGGTGTCGTCCCCGCCCGGATCGAGCAGGAACTGGATGTCGGGCGTGATGGTCACGGCCGGCGTGATCTTGGCGGCGTAGAACAGCTCGATGGCCGTCTCGTTCGAGGGCGCGGTCGCGTAGTGCACGCGGCCGACATACGCGCCGAGCTTGTCCTCGTCGCGGCCGGGGAGCGTGCCGTGGAGGGCAGCGCCGCCGCCGTAATGCAGGTGGGTCTCGATCACGCTCGGATCGGCGTAGCTCCACTGGCCGAAGAGCCAGAGGCCGCGGGTGTCGTCCTCGCCGCCGTCGGCCGGTGCGAAGAGCCGGGTCTCGCCGAGGGCGTAGAGGCCGTACGCGCTGTCCGTGCCGCCGCCATCGAAGCGATCGAAGTCACGCGAGTCGTACCAGCCGCCGAAGGCGAGGCGGACATCGTTGACCGGTCCGAGGGTATCGAAGGTCAGGCCCATCTCGCCGACGGCCCAGACATCATCGAACTGGTCGTCGGGAATGAACTGGTCCCAAAGGAAGTTCGCGTCAAAGACGCCGCCGCCGACATAAAAATTGTCGCACGGATAGAGATATGCAACGCCGCCGAGCGACGAATAGGGATAGGTCGGCACCGTCAGGAAGGTCATCGGATAGAGCGTGCCGAGATTGAGATATCCGGCGCTCGCGCTCAGATAGCCGAATTCGGTGGTCGGATCGATCTTGCCGAACTTGGCTCGCAGGGCGCCGTCGAAGAGCTCCTGCTGGTACCAGACATTGGCGATCTGGAAGGTGTCGCCGCCGATCTCGATCGTCGAGGTCCACTGCGTGCCCGGAACGAAGGTGCCGCCCTCGGTCGAGTCGCTCGATGCGACATCGACGAAGAAGGTGCCGCCCTTCCAGCCGAAGAGCTTCTCCGTATCGAAGGTCGTGTTGATGTTGAAGATGTTGCGGCTCACCCACTTGCGGGAGAGTCCGCCGCTGATCGCGTCGGCCCATTCGATGGTGAACGACCCGGCGACGGTGACGCCGTGCTCCTCAAGGAAGGTGCGGGCGCCGCCCCAGTCGCCGGTGATGCGCGACCACTCCCAGATGGGCAGGCCGCCGAACCACTCGCGCTGATCGGCGGGCACGGCGGCCGATTCCGCGGCAGGCTCGGAGCGCTCCCGCGGTCCCGGCTTCTGACCCGGGAAGTCCGGCGGAATCGCCCCGGCAGCTGCGGGACCGATGACCTCGACCGCGTCGTCGACGCCGCCGGCGCCAGCGACCGTCTCGTCGTTCACGACCGGACCGTCCTGAGCCATGACGGCAGAGCCGCCAGCGAGCATGCAGGCCAGAGCCAACGAACCAAGCAACTCCATTCGCGTCATGTCAGGTCCCCCGGCCGAGCCGGAATTCGGTGTGCCCCTCGGGACCTCCCGGGGAGCTGTGTGGGGAGCGATCGGTTGCTCGGGCAATGGCCTTCAGTGCGAGTGCGAAACCGACACAAACTGACGGGGGCTTCCCGGCACGGCCCGAACGCCCGCGGCGCAACCCGCCGTCACCGCGGGCCACGGGGCCTTCCATCGGACGGCCCCATAACGCCGCCCCGTATACTCCATCGATGGACTGGTTTCACGAGTTCCTCCGCCTCTTCAGCGATCTCGATGTTGTTCTCGCGGATTTCGTGCGCGACTACGGCATCTGGACCTACGCGATCCTCTTCGCCATTGTCTTCGCCGAGACGGGCCTGGTCGTCACCCCATTCTTGCCCGGTGACTCGCTGCTCTTCGCGGCCGGGGCGCTCTGTGCCCACGGCGACCTGAATGTCTGGCTGCTCGCCGCGCTCCTCTTCGTCGCCGCCGTACTCGGCGACACCGTGAACTATCACATCGGCAAGTACATCGGCCCGCCTGCGTTCAGCGGGCGGTTTCGCTTCCTCAAGCAGGACCACCTCGTCCGCACGCAGGCGTTCTTCGAGAAATACGGCCCGAAGGCGATCGTCCTCGCCAGATTCGTGCCCATCGTCCGCACCTTCGCCCCCTTCGTCGCGGGCGTCGGCACGATGCACTACGGAAAGTTCCTCTTCTACAACGTGTTCGGCGCGTTCATCTGGATCGCCATCTTCGTCGGCGCGGGATATGCCTTCGGCAACCTGCCGTTCGTGAAGGGCAACTTCAGCAAGATCATCCTCGCCATCATCATCATCAGCGTCCTGCCGATCGTCTTCGAGTGGTGGAAGGCTCGGCGCGAGGCCCGCGCTGCGGCCATGGAGTCCAAGCAGACGCCGTGAAGCTCTTCGCCCTCAAGATGCTGTTCGGCGATGTCGCCAAGTTCTACGGCATCCTCCTCGGACTGACCTTCGCGTCGCTCCTGATCTCGCAGCAGAGCTCGATCTTCGTCGGACTGATGAGCCGAACCGTCGGCTTCGTGCGCGACACGGGCCAGGCCGACCTTTGGGTCGTCGATCCCGACAAGACCTTCGTCGACGATCAGAAGCCGCTCCGCGACACCGAGGTCGACCGCGTGCGCAGCGTCACCGGCGTCGCCTGGGCGGTGCCGCTCTACAAGGGCCTGCTCAGCGCGAAGCTTCCGAGCGGCGAGCGCGAGACCTGCGATGTCATCGGCATCGACGACGCAACGCTCATCGGCGGACCGCCGCGGCTGATCGAAGGCCATGTCGAGGATCTCCGACGCCCCGACGCCATCGTCATCGACGCGGCAAGCCGCGGCCGCAAGCTCGCCTTGCCCGCGCAGCTCCCGATCGGCGAGGTGACGCTCGACTTCGATCCGAACGACGCCACCGCGGCGCGCCGGCCGATGGCGGTCGGTGACATCCTCGAGCTGAACGAACGGCGGGCCATCGTCGTCGGCATCGCCGAGACGACGCCGACCTTCCAGAGTCAGCCGGTCATCTACACGACCTACACGCGAGCGAGGCAGTTCGCCCCGCCGAATCGTCGCACCGCGTCGATCGTCCTCGTGAAGGCCCTTGAGGGCGTCGCGCCGGCGGAGCTCGCCGAGCGCATCGAGCGGGAGACCGGACTGCTCGCCTTCACGCCGCAGGAGTTCTCCTGGCGCACGATCGGCTACTGGGTCGGACAGACGGGCATTCCGATCAATTTCGGCATCGCCATCGGACTCGGGTTTCTCGTCGGCGTCGCCATCGCCGGACAGATGTTCTATAACTTTACGCTCGACAACCTAAAGTATTTCGGCGCGATGAAGGCGATGGGCGCGTCGACGCAGCGACTGCTCGGCATGGTCGCGCTCCAGGCCCTCGTCGCGGCGGTGCTCGGTCTCGGCATCGGCCTCGGCATCACGAGCCTCTTCGGTCTCTCGGTGCCGGGCAATCGCCTCGCGTTCCGCATGCTCTGGCACATTCCGATGATCACCGCGGGCGCGGTCACGATCATCTGCGTGGGCAGCGCCCTTCTTTCGATGATTCGCGTCGTGCGCCTCGATCCGGCCGAGGTCTTCAAGACATGACGCCGGCAGGAACCGATGAGCGCATCGCGATCCGCCTGCGCGGCGTGACCAAGACCTTCGGGACCGGCGAGAACGCGGTGCCGGCGCTCCGCGGCGCCGACCTCGATGCGCTGTACGGCCAGGCCACCTTCCTCGTCGGCCCGTCGGGCTGCGGGAAAACGACGCTCATTTCGATCGTCGCCGGCCTTCTCCATCGCGACGGCGGCGAGATGTCCGTGCTCGGAACCGATCTCGGCACGCTGCGGCGCGGCGAGCTCACCCGCTGGCGTGCCGAACATGTCGGCTTCATCTTTCAGGCCTTCAACCTCATTCCGCAGCTCTCCGTCGCCGAGAACGTCTCCGTGCCGCTCGTGATCCGCGGCGTGCCGCGGCGCGAGGCGCTCGCCCGCTCCGCCGCCTTGCTCGACGCGGTCGGACTCGGAGGGCGCGAGCGATCGCGTCCGAACAAGATTTCCGGCGGCCAGCAGCAGCGCGTCGCGATCGCCCGCAGCCTCGTGCACGATCCGCGCATCCTCGTCTGCGACGAGCCGACCAGCGCGCTCGACGCCGCCGTCGGACGGAAGGTCATGGAGCTGATCGCCGCCGTCTCGCGCAAACCCGATCGCGCGGTCCTCGTCGTCACCCACGATGACCGCATCTTTCCCTTCGCCGACCGCATCGTGCATATGGACGACGGTCGCGTCACCCGCACCGAACTGCGGGATTCGCCCACGCCGCCCACCGCCCTCTCCGGCGCCGCCGGGAGTTCCACCCCATGATGCCGCTTCGATTCATCGTGCTTCCGGCGCTCGCGATCACGGGATTCGCGCTGACCGCCTACACCGTGCATGTGCAGAACCAGCCCGTGCCGCCGCCGCCGATTCCGATCGAACCGAACTCCTCGCCCTTCGTCGGCCGGATCGCGGGCATCGGCGTCGCCGAGCCGGCGAGCGAGATCATCAAGGTCGGAGCGCCGGCGAGCGCACTCATCGAGTCGGTCAGCGTGCTTGAGGGGGGAACCGTCGCGAAGGGGGAGACGCTTTTCGTGCTCGATCGGCGCGACGCACAAGCGCGCCTCGCGGTCACCGAGGCGGATCTCAGGGTCGCGCGGGCCAACCTCGCAACAGTCGAGTCGCGACCGCGGGTCGAGGATAGTGCCCGCGCCGAAGCGCGGGTCGCGGCACGCGAGGCTGCGCTCGCCGATGCGCGAAGTCGGCTGGAGCGGCTCGAACAAGTCGGAGCCGACGCCGTCGTGACCGCCAATGAGCGGCCAACGCTGGAGTTTCAGGTTGCGTCGTGGAGCGCCCAGGTCGCTGAGGCAAAGGCCGATCTCGCTCAGGTCACGATCGGCGCGTATCCCGAGGAGATCGAGCAGGCGAAGGCTCAGGTCGCGGTCGCCCAGGCTCGCCGCGATGAGGCCGCGACGGCCCTCGACCGGCTGACGGTGCGCAGTCCGGTCGACGGACTCGTGCTCTCCGTGGCGATCCGCGTCGGCGAGTACGCGCCGGCCGGACCGCAGGCGCCGACGCTCGTCGCCGTCGGCGTCGTCGATCCGATGCATCTCCGCGTCGAGATCGACGAGCTCGACGCCTGGCGCTTCGATCCCGGAGCGCCCGCCGTCGCCATGCTGCGCGGCGCCGAGAAGCGCACCTTCCCGCTGCGCTTCGTGCGCGTCGTGCCGCAGGTGCAGCCGAAGCGCACGCTCTCCGGCGACATGGGCGAACGCACCGACACCCGCGTCATGCAGGTGATCTATGCGGTCGATGCGCCGACGGGAGCGCCGTTGCTGACGGGTCAGGTCCTCGATGTCTTCATCGAGCGCGCCGACCGGAGTTCATGACGCCCGTTCGCCGTCGGCATGCACGGTCGTCTCCGCGGTGGGCGGCGTCGAGCGCGGCTCGCCGAACGCGAAGGTCACGACGACCGCCGCGAAGATCAGCACCATGCCGAGAGCCTCGTTCCAGCGCGGCGCCTCGCGGAAGGTGATCCACGCGAAGACGATGAACACCGCGAGGGTGATGACCTCCTGAAGGATCTTGAGCTGCGCAAGCGTGAAGGTCCCGTGTCCGATGCGGTTGGCCGGAACCTGCAGGCAGTATTCGAAGAAGGCGATGCCCCAGCTCGCGAGAATCGCGATCCAGAGCGGCGCGGTCTTGAACTTCAGGTGGCCATACCACGCATAGGTCATGAAGACGTTCGACGCGATCAGCAGAAGCACCGTGGGAACGACGGTCGAGAGAGGCGCTGGCATCGCCACATGATCGCATGGCGAGGCCGTCGGGTTCGTCGCCCGCGCTCACACCGGCCGCAGGATCGCCTGATGGACGCGACTCGGCTTCGTCACGCCGGTGAGGCGCTGGTCGAGGCCGCTGTGGAAATAGGTGAGGCGCTCGTGGTCGAGGCCGAGGCAGGCGAGGATCGTGGCCTGGAGATCGTTGACCGGCATCGGATCGCGGGTCACGCGATAGCCGAGCTCGTCGGTCTCGCCGTAGGTCAGCCCGCCCTGCGTGCCGCCGCCGGCGAGGAGCATCGTGAAGGCGTGCGGATGGTGGTCGCGACCGAGGAAATCGCGCTTCCCGTCGCGGAACTCGGCGACCGGCGTCCGGCCGAACTCGCCGCCCCAGACGACGAGCGTCTCGTCTAGCAGTCCGCGGCGCTTGAGATCGCGGATGAGCGCCGCAACCGGCCGGTCCATCTCGAGGCACTTCTTCGGAAGCTGGGTGACCAGATCGTCCGTAGCGCTCGTGCCGTGGCCGTCCCAGCCCCAATCGAAGATCTGGACGAATCGAACGCCGCGCTCGACGAGCCGCCGGGCGAGCAGACAACTGTTCGCGATCGATCCCTGACCGGGCACGGCACCGTATTCCTCGAGCGTCTCCGGCCGCTCGCGGCTGATGTCCATCGCATCGGGCACGGCCATCTGCATGCGATAGGCGAGTTCGTATTGGGCGATGCGCGTGAGCGTTTCCGGGTCGCCGGTGCGCTCGGCCTCGATTCGATTCAAATCATTGATCGCATCGATCGTGCGCCGCCGAGCCTCGCGACTGACGCCGGCCGGATCGCCGACGAAGAGCACAGGCTCGCCCGAGGCCCGACATTGCACACCCTGATGCACGCTCGGAAGGAAGCCGCTTCCCCAGACGCTCTTGCCCGCGTCAGGCGTCTTGTCGCCGCTCACGAGCACGACGAACGCCGGGAGATCACGGGCCTCGCTGCCGAGGCCGTAGGTCAGCCACGAACCCATCGACGGGTGGCCGAACCGGGCCTCGCCGGTCCAGAGGAGAAGCTGGGCCGGCGCATGATTGAACTGATCGGTGCGCACCGAGCGGATCATGCAGATGTCGTCCGCGACCGAGCCGAGGTGCGGAATCAGTTCGCTCATCTCCATGCCGCTCTGGCCATGCCGGCGGAATCCATACAAACCGCCGAGGAGCTCCGGATGTCCCTTGATGAAGGCGAACTGCTCGCCCTTGAGATATTCCTCCGGGCAGGGCTTGCCGTGATGCTCGCGAAGGGTCGGCTTGTTCTCGAACAGTTCGTGCTGCGAGGGGCTTCCCGCGAGATGAATCGAGATGACCGCCTTCGCCCGCGGCCGAAAGTGCGGAGGCCGCGGCGCGAAGGGATCGGCGCTCGGAACCGGCGTTCCATGTCCGGACGCCGAGTCTTCCCCGAGGAGCGACGCCAGCGCGATCGAACCGAGTCCCACGCCGACGCCGCGGCCGACCTCGCCGAGGAACGCCCGACGGGTGACCTGACGCATGTCGATGAACTCGCGCGGACCGATCGCCATCGTTACCCCCTGCTCAGGAACTCGTCGAGATTGAGAATGACCGAGGCCACCATCGTCCACGCCGCGAGCCGCGCGTCGGGCGAGCCGACGAGCTGCGTCGCCTGCCCCGTGTCGGCGGCGAAGCGGGCGCTTTCCTCGGCGAAGAGCGCCGCAAGCCGATCGGTCTCCGCCGCGAGCGGCTCGCGAAGCAGGGCCGCGCGCACCAGCGCTCGCGCCATCGCCCGCGGATCGTCGCCGTCGACCGCGGTGAGCAAACGCTCGGCAAGCGCCCGCGCTGCCTCGACGAACGCCGGATCGTTCATCGTCACGAGCGCGGCAAGCGGCGAGTTGCTGCGCCCGCGGCGCGGCGTGCAGACCTCGCGGCTCGGCGCGTCGAAGGCGACGAGCGAGGGATAGGGACTCGAGCGGCGCCAAAATGTATAGATCGCGCGACGATGGCGATCCTCGCCCTCGCTGACCGTCCACTGATCGCCGCTGTAGACGACGGCCCACACGCCCTCCGGCTGCGGCGGCATGACGCTCGGGCCGTGCATGCGTCGGCTCAGGAGTCCGGAGACGGCGAGCGCGGAGTCGCGCACAGCCTCGGCCTCGAGCCGGAAGCGCGGCGCTCGGGACCAGAGTCGGTTGTCGGGATCGATGGTGCGAGCCTCGGCGCTCGCGATCGAGCTCTGGCGATAGGTCGCCGAAGTCACGATCTCGCGGAGGATCGACTTGAGCGATCGCCCCTGCGCTCGAAAGCGCACGACGAGATGATCGAGGAGATCCGCGTCGCTCGGCCGCGCGCCTTGGGTGCCGAAGTCCTCGACCGTCTCGACGATGCCGCGCCCGAAGAGCGTCTCCCAGACGCGATTCATCGCGACGCGATCGACGAGCGGGTGCTCGGGCGAGGTCATCCACGCCGCAAGGCCGAGGCGGTTCGCGGGCGCTCCCTCGGGCATCGGCGGCAGGATCGACGGCGTACCGGGCTGCACCTCCTGCTTCGGGCTTCGCAGGCTTCCGCGGTCGAGAAGATGGGTGGTCCGCCGACGGTCGTCGGGCAGCTCGCGGAGGATCGGCACCGTCGTCGACTCCTCCGATCGCTCGCGAAATCCGGGAGGCCGCACGGGAATCACCGGCGCCTCGTCGCCGCGATCCGCATCCTCGGTCTGATTGAAGAACGCAAGAAAACGATAATATTCTTCCTGCGAATAGGCGTCGTACGGATGACCGTGGCACTGGGCGCACTGGAGGGTGATGCCCATGAGCGCATTCGAGGTGACGGTGACGCGATCGAAGACCGCGGCCATGCGGAATTCCTCGTCGTCGGTGCCGCCCTCGGTGTTGGTCAGCGTGTTGCGGTGAAAGGCCGTCGCGAGCCGATCGTCGTCGCTCGCGTCCGGCACGAGATCGCCGGCCATCTGTAGGGTGAGGAAGCGGTCGTAGGGCATGTCGGCGTTGAGCGCCGTGATCACCCAGTCGCGATAGGCCCAGATCGTGCGCCGCTCGTCCTTCTCGTAGCCCTGCGTGTCGGCGTAGCGGGCAAGATCGAGCCATGGCCGCGCCCATCGCTCGCCGAAGTGCGGCGAGGCGAGCAGGCGGTCGATCATCCGTTCGTAGGCGTCGGGCGCGCCGTCTGCAAGAAACGCGTCGAGCTCCTCGACCGACGGCGGCAGCCCGATGAGGTCGAGCGAGGCGCGACGCACGAGCGTCGCGCGATCGGCCTCCGGCGACGGGGCGAGCTTCGCCCGCTCAAGTCCGGCGAGAACGAGGCGATCAAGGTCGCGGCGAACCCACGCCGACTCGGTTCCTTCGGTCTCGCTCGTGATGTCCGCGGTGGCCGGCGCGGCGATCGGCCGATGCGACCAGAGGGGCGTCGTGCGGGCGCCCGCGGCGATCCATCGACGGAAGGACTCGACTTGGGCGGGCGTCAGCGGCTCGCCGTCGGGCGGCATGCGATCGGATCCGGCGTCAGCGATGCGGCGAAGGAGTTCGCTTGCTCGAGGATCGCCCGGCACGATCGCGATCCGCCCGCTCTTCGCCGGAGCGAAGGCCCGCGACGAAGCCCCGAGATGCAGGTCCCCAAGATGCAGATCGCCGAGTTCGCGGACGCCGCCATGGCAGCGGAGACAGGTCCCGGCGAGCACCGGACGAATCTCGCCGTCGAAGTCGACCGCGGCCGAGGCGTGGACGCGAAGGCCCGGCCCGAAGAGCACGGCTGCGACGCTCGCCGTCGCCGCGAGAACCGCAAGGGCAACGACCCGTGCCGTTCCTCGGCGTCGCATGCGCGGGTCCACATCGCTTCGAAACATGATCGGACTGTACAGACGCGACATGCCGAACGGAAGCACGAAGCGTATGTAACGGGCAAGCGATCTCGGATACGCTCGCAACGATGATTCCGGTCGAACTCGCCCCCTGGATCGTCGGCTCGGTCGTCGTCTCGGTCGTCGCCGCGCTCATGCTCGGCGTCGCAGCCGACATGGCGATGCTTGGGGCCGTGATTCTGCTTGCCGCACTCGGCCTGGTGACACCCGCTCAGGCGATCACCGGATTCTCGAACGAGGGCATGCTGACCGTCGCCGTGCTCTATGTCGTCGTGGCGGGCCTGCAGTCGACGGCCGCGATCCAACGCCTCACCGGCACGCTCTTCAGGCCCGTCGCGAACGAGCGGATTGCCCTGCTGAAGATGTGCATCCCCGTCGCGACGATCAGTGCGTTCCTGAACAACACGCCGATCGTCGCCGTGCTCATTCCCGTCGTCACCGACTGGGCGAAGCGATCACGCATCCCGGTGAGCCGCCTGCTGATGCCCCTGAGCTATGCGACGATTCTCGGCGGCACGATCACGCTCATCGGCACGAGCACGAATCTCGTCGTGATGGGACTCGTGCGCGACAGCGTGAGTCGGGGAACCGCCCCGGACGGACTTCGCCCCATCGGCTTCTTCGAGCTCGCCTGGGTGGGCGTGCCGCTGGCGGCGATCGGCATCGCGTACATCGTCCTGTTCAGCCGCACACTTCTTCCGGTTCGAACCCCGGTCATTGATGTCGATGAGGACGCCCGCCAGTACACGACGCGGCTTCGGGTCCAGACCGGCGGACCGCTCGTCGGCAAGTCGATCGAGGAGGCCGGCCTGCGCGGACTCCCGGGGCTCTTCGTCGTCGGCATCGAGCGCGGCGACGATCGCTTGGCCGCGCCCGGTCCCGACACGACGCTGCGCGCCGACGATGTCGTCGTCTTCGCCGGCGTGCTTGAGATGGTGAAGGGCCTCATCGGCACGCGCGGGTTCGCGGCGGCCGACCGTCCGAACTCGCATAGCAAGGGCGGCTCGCTGATCGAGGCCGTCGTGAGCACCTCGTTCCCCGGCCTCGGACAGTCGATTCGTGACTTCGGCTTTCGCGGACGCTACGACGCAGCGGTCCTCGCCGTCGCCCGCAACGGCCAGCGCATCGAGGGCAAGATCGGCGATGTGGTCCTTGAGCCCGGCGACACGCTCCTCATCGACGCCGAACCCGGCTTCGTCGAGCGCTGGCGGGACAGCCGCGATTTCCATCTTGTCGGCAAGGTCGACGGCGGCGAGACGCCGAGCCACGAGCGGGCGTGGATCGCGATCATCATTCTCGTGGCGATGGTCGTGACGGCGACGATCGCAGGCGAGATGCTCGCCGCGGCGGCGGTCGCGGCCGGAGCGATGCTTCTCTTCCGCTGCGTCTCGCCCTCGCAGGCCCGTTCGGCGCTCGATCTTCCGACGCTGCTCACGATCGCCGCAAGCCTTGGGATCTCGAAGGCGGTCGAATCGAGCGGCCTCGGTCGCATCGTCGGCGAGGCCTTCGTCTCGGCAGCGCAGGGCAACGCCATCGCCACGCTCGCCGCGACCTATCTCGCGACGATGCTCTTCACCGGATTCGTGAGCAACGGCGCAGCCGCCGCGATCATGTTCCCGATCGCCCTCGGCACGGCCTCGACCATCGGCGGCGATCCGATGCCCTATGTCATGGCAATCCTTTTCGCGGCGAGCGCCGACTTCGCGACGCCGATCGGCTACCAGACGAATCTCATGGTCTATGGCCCGGGCGGCTATCGATTCAGCGACTATCTGCGGCTCGGACTTCCGCTCAATCTGCTGGCGTGCGTGACGACGACTGGCGTGCTGGCGTGGCTCTACGGGCTCTGACGGCTCGGAGCCCGATGGGGAATCCTCGAGCATTCGGATTCGAGCGCTGGGATCCTCGCTCCGCTCCGTACAGTGGAACCGTTTCGACGGCACGGCACGATGCCTATCGCCCGGCCGGCGCGCCGCCACTGCACCCACGACAAGGAGCCGAAGACCGATGCATGATCCGTTCGCCCACACCCATCCGCCCCGCCGCCGGACACATCCGCTGCGGCCGCTCGCCTCGCTCGGAGCCGCGGCTCTCGCCTCGATCGCGCTCGCCGGTGGCGACTGCACGCCCGGCTGGGACTACTCGCTGGGCGTTCCGGGGGCGAGCTCGGGGCTCGTCGCGGGACTCACGCTCCACGACGCGGGCAACGGTCCGCAGCTCTACGCGGGTGGGAACTTCACCGCGATCGGGGGCACGAGCGCGGCCCGAGTCGCCCGCCTCGACACCGGCGGCTGGAGCGCCCTGGGTTCGGGATTGAGCAACGCCGAGTGCTACGCCCTGGCGAGCTTTCAGGGAAGTCTCTATGCGGCTGGATATTTCGATCTCGCCGGCGGCGTGCCGGGCACGGCCAAGCTCGCCCGATGGGACGGCTCCCAGTGGCTTTCGGTCGGGGCCCAGCTTGAGCTCTTCTCGAACCAGCTCTGGGGGCTGACCCGCTGGGCGAACGGAGACGGCGACAATCTGTACATCGCCGGTAATTTTCAAAATATCGGGGGGACGACCGCGAGCTTCATCGCCCGCTTCGACGGAACGAACTTCCATCCGCTCGGCGGCGCACCGATCGCGGGCAATGTGCCGCTGATCGTCTTCACCAGCCATGTCCACGACGACGGAAGCGGCGAGGCGCTCTATATCGGCGGCCGATTCACCTCGGTCGACGGCGTTTCGGCGAGCCGCATCGCCCGCTGGAACGGCACGAGCTGGTCAGCCGTCGGTTCGGGAGTGACCGGCGCCGGCGTCTCTCCCTCGATCAACACGATGGTGACCTTCGACGACGGCAGCGGTCCGGCGCTCTATGTCGGCGGACAGGCCTTCACCACGGCCGGTGGCGTTCCCGCGAATCGGGTCGCTCGCTGGAACGGCTCCCAGTGGCAGCCGGTCGGTGACGGCTTCGCCAACGGCATCGTCTGGAAGCTTGCCGTGTACGACGACGGCGACGGCGAACGCCTGTATGCGTTCGGTACCTTCACGGCGTCCGGGGCGACGCCCATCAATCGCATGGCCCGCTGGAACGGAACGAGCTGGGAGGCCGTCGGCAATGCCGACAACACGGCGTTCAACGCCCTCGTGCTCCCATCGGAGTCCGGTGAGCGGTTGCTCGTCAGCGGCCAGTTCACCCAGGTCGACGGACAGGCGGCGAACCGACTCGTCGAGTTCGTCGGCTGCCCGAGTGAGGCGATCGCCGGCGACCTCAACGGCGACGGCGCCGTCGATGCCGCCGACCTTGCCCTCTTCCTCGGCAGTTGGGGCGGCTCCGATCCGAATGCCGACCTGAACGGCGACGGCTCGATCGACGCGGCCGATCTCTCGATCCTCCTGGGCAACTGGGGCTGACGCGGGCCCCGTCGAGGCATATTCATACAAAAGAACGGGGCCCGGCTCGCGCCGGGCCCCGTTTTCATTGCAATTCAATCCGACTCCACCGACCGTCGGTCACTGCGCGACATAGACCGAATCGAGCGCCTTCTGCACCCGCTTCGACATGTCGGAGAGATGCGCCGCGGTGTAGCCGTCGAGGCCGCCGGCCTTCTCGGCGTTGGCGATCTTGCCCTGGATCTGCTCAAGCTGGAACTGGGCCTGCTGGCGCACGGTCCGGGGCATCTGGGCGTTGCCGGTCGCGACCTTGATGAGGCGGTCGGTGTAGTCTGCCTGCAGGTTGCGCCGGAACTGCGAGATCATCGGACTGCGATCGGAGAACTTTCCGCCCGCGGTGCCGAGTTCGCGATAGATCTCCTCGCTCAGCGCCTTCATGAGCTCGGGCAGCGTGAGGGCGTCCTCGCCGGCCTTCGTCCGCTGCTCGTTGTCGAGGATGCGGGTGAGGGTCTGCGGGTTGACGATCATCGTCAGGGCAAGGCCCTGCGTCGCCGCGACCTGATCGTTGATCGGCCAGGTCGGCTCGCCGCCGCGCGGATCCCACATCTCGAAGCTCATCTTGTTCACGAGCTCCGGCGAGAGGCCGTAGGCCTCGTCGCGGAACGCGTGATCGATGACGAACTGGAGGGCCTTCCGCTGCATCGCCGGAGCGACCGGCACGAGCGGATCGCCCGTGTTCGGATCGCCCTTCTTCACGCGATTGACATGCGTGCCGCCGATCCACGACGCCATCACGTCCACCATCTGACGCTGGCGATTGAGCGTCTTCACATATCCCTTGCGCACGCGCTCCCACGCGTCGCCGTCCTTCACGTACTTGTCGAGCAGGTTGGCGCGGAGCTTGTTGCAGAGGGCGATCGTCGAGAGGGCCCACTCGTGCGGATCCGCCGAGAAGTCATAGCGACGAGCGAGCGGATCGGGACCGCCGGTGTCCTCGTCGGTGAGGTAGGCGTGGCCGGGCTCGCCGACGCGGGTGAGCACCTTCTTCGGATCGTCGAAGGTATAGCCGTACTCGATCGCCCAGTAGTCATAGTCGCCGATCCCGATCATGGCGTAGTCGCCCTGGACGGCGCCGGAATCGACATTGAAGTTCGTTCCGATGTAATCCATGACCGACGCGGCGTAGGCCTTCTTGCCCTTGAAGTCCGGCGAATTGATTTCCTTCAGCGTGTACTGACCCGAGGCCTTGAAGTTGTGCCGCAGGCCGAGGGTGTGGCCGACCTCGTGGGCGACGAGGTGGGCAAGCTGCACGCTCACGAAGCTCTCGGGCACGCCGTCGAGGATGTCCTCCTTCGGCTTGTCCTCGCCCTTCGGCTTGTCGCCGCCGTCGCCCGCGGGGGCGTCCTGGGCGACCGAGCCCTCGCCGATGATGCCGAGCATCTCAAGCTGCATGTTCGCGAAGGCCATGTCCATCGCGAGCCCCTGCGCAGCGAAGCAGTGGGCGCCGCAGGTGTGGCCGGGCTCTCCGTGGCGATTCGTGTCGCCGCCGCTCGCGAGGCGCATCGCCTCCTCGAACTCGGGACGCCCGGCGATCATCGGATCCTTGCGGCTGTCGGCGGGATCGGGATCGCCGGCGGCTGCGCGGGCCGCGCGGCGCTTCAGCTCGTTCTCGCGCTCGAGCGGATCGAGCAGCGTGAGACGCGGGTCCCACTCCGGATGCTTCTCGAGCCAGACGAGCGATTCGGCGCTGAGCCCCTGGGCCATGTCGAGCGGACGCTCGTCGTACCAGTTGTAGAACGCGCGGATCCAGCCGTCGGTGAGGACGATGTCGGCGTCGAGAATCTGGCCGGTGAAGGGATTCGCGCGGCTCGGCCCGATCGCCGTGGCGATGTCGTTGTTCAGCCAGCGGACGAAGTTATAGCGAACGTCCTCCGGGTCCTTTTCCATATGCGCGCCGGTCACCTCGTCCTGCTGGTAGACCTCGATCGCGTTGTCGATGCCGATCTTGCGGAAGGCGTCGTTCCACTGGAGAACGCCCTCGCGGACGAAGCGGCGATAGCGCACCGGAACGGTGTGCTCGACATAGAAGACGATCGGCTCCTTCGGCGGCGAGACGGTGAGCTTCGGATCGCGCTTCTGGAGATCCCAGCGGTTGATGTAGCGGACCCAGTTGGTCTCGGTGCCGTACTGGCCGAGATCGCGGTAGTCGGTCAGGAAGTAGCCGACGCGATCGTCGGCGACGCGCGGCTTGTAGCCGGGATTGTCGGGAATGACCGAGATCGAGTAGTGCACCGTCTTGTAGCTGCCCGACTGGTCGGGCGCCTCAAGGGCGATCTCGAGGTTCTGCGGGAAGCTCTTCGCCTTGGCGATCTTGAGAAGCCGGGCGTTCAGTCCGATGCCCGCGAGCTGCTGCGACTGTCCGGCGAGCATCGCGTCGAGGTCGATGACCGGCGCGCCGTTCGGGCCCATCGCGAGGATCGGAACTTCGAAGAGCACCTTGTCGGTGAAGATGCGGCGGACCGAGTCCTTACTCGACTGTTCGCCGTTGCTGCGGATGCTCATCTGCGGCTCGATGAGGGCGAGCCGGTTGCCGTACTGGCGCCAGGTCACATAGCGATCCGGCCCCTGAAGACCGGAGAAGATCACGCCGCCGGCGGGCGTCGCGGCGATGTAGAAGCGCATGCGCTCCCAACCGCGGGGCAGCTCGGCGAGAAGCTGCTCATCCTTGCGGTTGATGTAGAGACCGAAGAGCGACTGACCGTCGGGGCTCGAGGTCACGCGCTCGAAGTTCTTCGAGACCTCCGGGAAGGGCGGATACTCGGGCCGTTGGCCTCCGTCGCCCTGTCCGGGCGGCGGGCCCGGGGGAGCGTTCTGGGCGAGGAGCGTCGCGGAGATCGACGCCGTCAGGAAGAGGCCGACAAGCAGCGGGTTTCGCATGGGGTGATACCGAACTCGACGAGAGGAACCGACTCGCCGCCGGCCGACAAACGGCGCGGGGCGATCGATCGCTACCTTCGGATCATCGCTCGGTTGCGTCCCTCGTGCGCGGAAGACCGCGCCGAACCGGCGACGATAGGGCAAGCTCCCGATCGCTTCCCGCACAACGATTCCCGCGGCAAACGCAACGGCCCGCGAGCGGGTGCTCGCGGGCCGTCGGTCTCTCCACGTCAGTGGCCAACCCGTGATTACGGGCAGGCACCCCACGCGCCAAGCACGATCGCGAGATCCGTCGCGTCGGTCGTGCCATCGTCGTTCAGGTCAACATCGGGCGTGCCCCACGCGCCGAGCACGAAGGCGAGGTCGCTCGCGTCCACCGCGAGGTCACCATTCACATCGCCGGTGCAGCCGCCGCCGCCGCCGCCGTTCGGACCGGGGACGACGAAGAACTGGTCACCGGAGATCGCCGAGAAGTTCACGAGCCGCGGCTCGCCGAGGTTGCCGCCGCCGCCGATCGGAGCGGCGACCTGGTTCGAGAGGAAGTCATGACCGCCGCCGTTGACGAACGCCGTCACCTTGACGTCGCTCTCGCCGTCGTAGCCGACGAGCAGGTTGAGCGGAATCGCGATCTCGACGCCGGTGCTCACGCCGAACCCGTCGCCGGAGCGGGTGGTGACGCCGGCGGTGTTCGAGTTGTTGATGCCGATGATCGTGCCGTTCGACCCCTGGAGGTTCTGGCTACCCGCGCCGCCGGAGCCGATGAACTCACCGACGCCGCCGCCCTTGGTGAGGATCTGAGCGGTGTTGGCGAAGGTCGAGAAGGGACCGCCGCCGCAGGTGGTCGTCACGTAGTAGTCAGCCTCGAAGCCGGCGTCGAAGGTGAGGCCATTGTCCGAACCGTCGTTGCCCATGCGGTTGAGGCCGTTGAAGTCGACATCGGGATTGTCGCCCCGAAGCTTGTTCTGGCCGCCGGCCTGGAAATCGATGAAGACTTCGAACTTGTTGAAGTTGCTCTCGAGGTTGCCCCCGAAGAACAGGTAGAGGTAGCCGTCCGCGATGACGCCGTGGGCATTGGCGAGTTCGCTGCCGTTGGCGTAGTCGATCGTTCCGAGGTTGGAGTCGCCGAATCCGGTCGGCGTGTTCTGGACGACGATGGCGTCGCCGTACGCGGCGTCGAGCGTGCCGTCGACGACGATCTCCGCAAGGGCGACGGACGAGGCGAGCGCGGTCATTGCGGTGGCGATGAACAGTGTGGTCTTCATGGTGTGCAAGCGATTCGAAATCGATGGAGAACAGGAACGCAGGCTCGTCAGCCCCCCGGCGACCCCACGGTCGCTGCGTTCGGTGATGTGCGGGGTCTCTGGGCGCGAATGGACGACTCCGATACTAGAGACCAGCCGCGAGGAAATGCCAGTGGCGGGGCAGCGATTCCGGCGAATCGGCCCCGCCACTGACGCTCTTGTAGAGCGATTTCTCGGACCGGGTCGCGGAGCGGATCAGCCCCACGAACCGAGGAGGATCGCAAGGTCAGCACCGTCGACCACGCCGTTGCCGTCGAGGTCAGCGGCGCAGCCACCCTTGCGCGGGCAGGGGCCCCAGCCGCCGAGGAGAATCGCGAGATCAGCGCCGTCGACGGAGCCGTTGCCGTCGAGATCGCCCGCAATCGGGGCCACCGGACCGGGAATGACGAAGAACTGGTCGCCGGAGATGGCGCTGAAGTTCACGAAGCGCGGCTCGCCGAGATTGCCGCCGCCACCGATGCCGCCGAGGACCTGGTTCGAGACGAAGTCATGGCCGCCACCGTTGATGAAGGCGGTCACCTTGATGTCCCCGTCGGCGTAGCCCGGGAGGAGACTGAGCGGGATCGCGATCTCGATGCCCGTGGTCACGCCCGCGCCGCTCGCCGAGCCGGTGCCGCTATCGACGCCGCCGGTGTTCGAGTTGTCGAGCGCGATGAGCGTGCCGTTGTTTCCGTTGAGGATGCTCGTGCCGCTCGAGCCGCTGCCGATGAACCCGCCCGAGCCGCCGCCGTTCGTGAGCACTTCGGAGGTGTTCGCGAAGGTCGCGAGCGGCGAGTTGCCGCAGGTCAGCGTGAGGTACAAGTCGGCCTCGAAGCCGGCGTCGAAGGTGAGTCCGTTGCCCGAGCCGTCATCGCCCATGCGGTTGAGGCCGTTGAAGTCGACATCGGGATTGTCGCCGCGGAGCTTGTTCTGGCCGCCATCCTTGTAGTCGATGAAGAGCTCGAACTTGTTGAAGTTGCTCTCGAGATTGCCACCGATGAAGAGGCGGAGGTAACCGCTGTCCGTATTGACGAATCCGTGGGCGACATTGAGTTCGCTGCCGTTGGCGAAGCTGATCGAGCCAATGTTCGAGTTGCCGAACTGTGTCTGGGTGTTCTGGACGGCCAGCACCGGCCCGGCGGACGGATCGAGCTGCCCGTCCATGTCCATGAAGATCGAGCCGGCGAACGCGAACGACGAGACGGAAGCCGCGAGCGCGGCGATAGCGAGATTCTTCGACATGCTTTCTCCTCGGGATGTTGTGCGCGCCTCGACAGGCGCGCAGCGGGACGATGGTAGCGAAACGATGCGTGTCAGCACAACCCCTGCGCGACGATCAAACTCGGTTCCCGCCGATTGCATCGATCATGGGGCGGTAACGCGCGGCGACGACGATCAGTTCCACGCACCGAGCAGGATCGAGAGATCCGCCGCGTTCACCGCACCGTCGCCGGTGAGGTCGCCCGGTCCGCTCGTGCCCCACGCTCCGAGCAGGATCGAGAGGTCCGCTGCGTTCACCGATCCGTCGCAGTTGAGGTCGGTCGCCGCACAGGGAGGCGGCGCCTCGCCCTGCGAGTAGACGAGCCCGGTGTATGGACCGACGGAGATGACGATCGAGTGCGGCATGCCGTCCCAGGGCGTGTTCTCCGCCCAGACATCCCACGCCGGCCAGGTCCCGAAACTCGCGTCGTAACCGGCCCAATCGCTGTTGAATCGACAGCGCCAGAGGCCGGCGCGCGGAACGCCGATCCGGTAGTTCGTGCGGCCGACGCCTGCGAAGTTGGCGACGACCACGACATCATCCTTCTCGCCGCCGTTCATCCACCGGTGCCACGCGACGAGCTTCCAATTGTTGTTCACATGGAAGACATTCGTGTTCTGGCCGGTGAGGCCGCGGGTGACGCCGCCCTGATTGCGGCGCATCGCGATGAGGTCGCGATACATCGAACGGATGCCCGCGAAGGTCGTGGCCTTCGACCAGTCGAGCGGATCGCTGTCGGCGAACCAGCCGTCCTCGAGAAACTCCTGTCCCTGGAAGAGCATCGGAACGCCGGGCGAGCCCATCACGAGCACCGCGCCGAGCGTCGATCGCTTCTTCGAGAACCAGGAGCTCGCGTTGCCCGGCCAGATCTCCTCCGGAACGCGCTGCTTGCCGTTCGCGACCTCGTCATGGCTTTCGGTGTAGATGACCCGCTCGAAGGCGTCGCCGTTGTAGGTCTTCGCGATCGCATCGCGCACCGACCACATGTTCCGGTCGTTGTCGTTCGCGGCGATGATCGCGCTGCGGATCGGATGCACGAAGCTTGCGTCCCACTGGCTGTCGAAACCCGCGCCGCCCGCGCCGGTCGTCTTCGTCAGCCACTCGTTGTTGTCGAGATCCTCGGCGATCTGGATCTTCCACGGCTGCGTGGCGTCGATCTCGTTGTTCACCCACTGCATGAGCGACCAGCCCTCGGGGATGTCGGGGCCGTTCTGGTCGACCTTTCGCACATACTTCGTGCCGTCCCAACGATGGCCGTCCATGCGGAACTCCTCGAGCCAGAGGAGCGCGTTGTCGCGAAGGTACTGCCGAACCTCGCCGCGACCGAAGTCGGGACGGGTGTCGCCCCACGGGGTCACGGCGCGGAAATCGTTATAGAAGAAAATGCCGCCGAGTCCGTTCTGGCTCCATCCGTCGAACTGCCAGAGATCCATGTCGTTCGGGCCGAAGTGGCTGTAGACGAGGTCATGGAACACAGCCATGCCGCGGGCGTGCGCGGCGTCGACGAATTCCTTGAGATCGTTCGGCGTGCCGTAGGACGACTCGACCGAGAACGGATACGACGGGTTGTAGCCCCACGAGAGGTCACCCGGGAACTCGGAGATCGGCATCAGCGCGATCGCGTTGACGCCGAGATCCTTCAGCGAGTCGAGCCGCTCGCGGGCCTCGTCGAAGGTCGTCGGCAGCGACGCGGCGTTGGGGACATTGAAGGTCCCCAGATGCATCTCGTAGACGACGAGTTCGTTCCAATTGGGCATTTGGAAATCGTTCGTCTGCCAGACATAGCTGTTCGGATCGTGGACGATCGCGGCGCCGACCGAGTTCACGAGCCGCCGGGCGCGCGGATCGTTGCGCCACAGCGTCTGTCCGTTCGGCGTCACGAGGACGAACTTGTACTGATGGCCCGGGAAGATCGTCGGGACATCGACCGACCACCAGCCGTTGCCCTCGGCGAAGAGCGGATGGCTCGTCGCGTTCCACCCGTTGAAGGTGCCGGCGACGCGCACGGCGGTCGCGTTCGGCGCCCAGGTGCGGAAGGTCACGCCGAAGCCAGCGCCCCCCTGCCCACCCGAGTATGGAATCGCGCCGATGCCCGGCCGCGGCGAGGGTGCGGCCTGGCCGAACACGGCACCGGCAAGCCCCATGGCAAGCGCGCTCGCGGCAAGCACCGCCGCTGCACTCCGGAAACGAAATCCCCCTGACCGTCGGTCGCGACCGGCGGTCGCATCTGCCCACGCTTCGTTCGATGGATGCATAGGCCCGATCCTACGGCGCGAACGCGTTCCGCCAAACGACTCCCGACGATCTCTCCGGAAAAAGCGCATCGAGCGTCCCGCGTGCTATCGTGGGACTCGATGGTCCGCGTCCGCCCTGCCTTCGTCCTCCTCGCTCTTGTCGCCCTCCCCTTCGCCAGTGGCTGCGGAGGCGGTAACCCACCCGCGCCGGTCGCGCCGCCCCCGGAGTTTCAGTTCGACGACGCGGTGAAGAGTGCCGCCGCAGACCAGCGTTTTGCCGAGTTTACGAAGCTCTGCCAGGCCCGAGCCGCCGAGGCCCAGCGACTGAAGGCCTTCAACCAGGCCAACCCGAAGCCGCGCTCGGAGAGCGTGCAGGCCGAGTTCGAGAAGATCCAGGGCGCGATCAACGACGCGACCACGGCGATCAAAAAGGCGATGGCCTCGCCCGATTGGAGCGAGGCCGATCGCAAGGTGCTTCAGTACATCTTCGCGACGAGCGCCGGACAGCCGTCGGTCACGGAAGGTCGTTGAGGTCGCACCGTCCGGGCAGCAGCATGTCGCGGAGGACGAACCACGCGCCACCGTCGCCCGAGGGATCGATGAAGTTGCCGCCGAGCGCGGTCGCCTCGTTGATGAAACGCTGGCTGAAGAGGTTGAGCGTCCGCGTCGAGCCGTCGAGGTAGGAGACGCTGAGTCGTCCCTCATCCCAGAACGCGGGCAGGTCGATCCACTCCGGCGTGTACCAGTCGATGATCCAGCCCTGCTTGTTGAAGCCCGCCGCCGACTCCTCGACGATCGAGCACATCGTCGCAGAGGGCTGCGGAATCTGGGTGAGCGCTGAGGTGCGCAGGCTCACCTCGTCCTGCGGGATCGGCACGAAGGTGTCGAAGTCCCAGTCGTCGGGACAGGCCTGATTGCCGATGTAGGCGTTGATCGAGTAGCTGCGCACGCGATCGGTCGGATCGTTCGGCGACTTGTAGGCCTTCGTCGCGCGATCCATGTAGGGGAAGATCACGCCGTTCTCGAGGCTGGCCTCGGTCTCGACGCCGCCGACGACGCCTGCCTTGAGCGGGCCGGCGCCATCCGGATCCCCGGTCGTCGCCTTCACCCAGGTGTGCTGCGTCGTCGCACCGACGCCCGGCGCGTTGCTGAAGTTGTCGGTACGCGGGCTCGGAATGCGCCCGGCGTTGTCGGTCGCGTAGGAGGTCATCGCCAGGGCGATCGAGCGCTGGTTCACCGTGCAGGTCGTGGTGCGTGCGTTCGCCCGGACCTTGCCGAAGACCGGCAGCAGGATCGCGATGATCAGGACGATGATCGCGATGACGACGAGGAGTTCGACCATCGTGAAGCCGCCGGCTGAACCGGTCGGGCGGCGGCGTTGACGCATGGTCGGAAGGTCGGTGGCAAAGCTGGCGGCGGCGTGGCATCGAGGCATGAGGTCGGGCTCCGTCGGGTGCAGAGGGGTCGTGTCAGCGAGTGCTTCCGATCGCTTCCGGCAGACAGTACGCAACCGCGTCCGATTCGGAGGCGATGCTTGACCAACACGGGGCGATTTCCCGTTCATCATGATGCGATTCCGGAGCCCGTGCAGCCGAACTGGACCACCGGCACACCGAACATCTTCCTATCAGCTTCCCGTCTCGCCTTCATACGGCGGTCCGTCTTCCCACTCACTCGGCCCCGACGCGCGGCGGCAGCTTCCGGACCCAGGCGTTCCGGAAGCGAATTGGATCGCCGTGATCCTGGAGGCGAATCGGCCCGGTGGGCTCGTGCGGCGAGTAGCTCGCCCGGGCCGCGTGGGCGGTGGCGCCGAGGAGTTCGCTGTTGTCCTGCACGAGCACGCCGTTCAGGAACGCGGTCACCGTCGCGGGACGGACGAGCTTGTCGCCTTCGAAGACCGAAGCTCGGAAGACGATGTCGTAGACATTCCACTCGCCCTGCGGACGGCAGGCATTCGCGAGCGGCGGATACTGGCCGTAGAGCGCTCCGGCCATGCCGTCGACATAGGTCGTGTTGCCGTTCGAGGAGAGAATCTGAATCTCGTAGCGATCGATAAAGAAAATCCCCGAGTTGCAGCCCTGCTGACCATTCACCGCACGGCCCGCGGGCACCATCCACTCGAGGTGAAGCTGCACATCGCCGAAGCTCTCGCGGGTTCGAATGTCGCCCTTGCCGGGAACGACGACGATCTCGTCGCCCTCGACGGCCCACTCGGCCGTGCCCGCGCCACCGGTCCACGCGGCGAGATTGGGCTTCGACGCGGCGAAGAGCACGATCGCGTCGCTCGGAACCGGCGCAAGCGATCCGGCCTTGCCGGCATCGACGACGGGCGGCGCGGGCCGCGTCATGTCGTGCACCTTCCACTTGAAGGATCGCTCGGCCTGCGTGAACGCGAGACCGGCGACGGCTGCGAGCGAGACAAGTCCGACGGATGCGATCGATCGCTTCATGCCCATGTTGTACCGCGCCGCCCGCACTCCGCAGCGGTACGCTTCGCACCATGCGCTCGGCGATGCACACGACGATCTCACTTGGCGACACCGACGCCGCCGGCGTCCTCTTCTACGCGCGTCTCTTCGAGCTGACCCAGCGGGCCTTCGAACACCATTGCGCGGGGTGTGGATTCCCCATCGCCCGCTTTTTCACCGACCGCATCCTCGCCCCGGTCGTCCATGTGGAGGCCGACTACCGCAGGGCCCTCCGACTGGGCGATGCCATCACCGTCGAGGCCTCGGTCGAATCGATCGGCGACTCGAGCTTCCGCATGGGCTATGTCGTGCGCACCGAGGATGGCGCGCTTGCCGCCGAGGCGCTCGTCGTCCATGTCTGCATCGGCGCCGACGGTCGCAGCGCTCCCGTGCCAGCGCTCCTGCGGGCGGCGCTCGCCCCGCACGGCTGATCGGATACGCATCACCGCCCGTCGCGCGTCCAGAGCGTCGGCGCATCGAGCGACGCTGCGAGCACGCTCCGCCGCGGCTTCGCCCGTTCGCGCTCGCCGGCGGGCATCTCGAGCATGCGATCGGGCCACTTGAAGCGAGGAAGTCTCGCCAGCGCCGCCTCGAGCGCATCGCGCTCGAAGCGACCTGCGACGAACGCGATCGGACGCCACTGCCAGACCGGATCCTCGACCGCGATCACCGCAGCGGCCTCGATGCCCGGCACGCTTCGCAGGACATTCTCGATCTCCTCCGGCTGCACATTCTCACCGCCGGTGATGAACATCGCGTCGCGTCGACCGGTGACATGCAGTCGGCCATGCGTATCGACGAAACCGAGGTCACCCGTCGCGAAGCTCGGCTCGGTGAGCGGCGGAGCGTCGAGATATCCGATGAACACCGTCGGTCCGCTCACGACGATCTCGCCGTCGCCGCCGATGTGCACCCCGACACCGTCGAGCGGCGTGCCCGCATCGGTCGACGCGCTGACGACATCGCTTGCCTTCACGCTCGCATCCGACCGGCTCGCCCGCGCGGTCGTCACCTGCGACGCACATTCGGTGAGACCGTAGGTCACGAAGAGCGGCCAACCGCGATCGAGCGCCTCCTCGCGCCACGCCGCGGGCGTGGGTCCGCCGCCGAGCAGGATCGCGCGAAGCGAGCGCACGCGGCGATCGAGCCCGGGATCGTCGAGAAGCCGACGAAGCTGCGTCGCGACCACGGAGACATGCGTGATCGCCCGCTCGGCGCGCAGGTCCGCGGCGAGCGCGCCCGGGCCGTCGCCGAGCACGACGCATCCGCCCGCGAGCATCGCCCGCACGAGAATCGAGAGCCCGCCGACATGATGGGGCGCAAGCGAGAGAAGCCAGCCATCGTCGCTCCCGAACCCCACGCGGGCGTTGGCGGCCCGCGCGTTCGCGACGAGACTTCTGAGCGCGTGCACGGCGAACTTCGGCGTTCCCGTCGAACCCGAGGTGCGCAGGGCGACCGCAGGTCGGGCGCAATCGAAACGCAGGATCGCTTCCGGTGCGTTCGAGAGTCGAAGGGCCGGCTCGGGATGCCACACGACCGCCCGCGCCGAGGCGGCGATGCGCTCGATCTCCTCGGCGGACTCGCGTGGATCGACGAGGAGGACGAGCGCCCCGCGGACCCATGCGGCAAGGAGCGCCGGCACGAGGTGCATCCCGCCCCGTCCGGCGATGAGCACGCGTTCCGCCGCCGGCACGCGGGCGAGGTGCGCTTGCGCCTGGGCGGCAACCTCGGCGTGCGACCAGCACCGCGTCGCCGTACGCAGGAACGGGCGTGACGCGTGCGCGCCGGGCCACACGAGCGCTTCAGCGTCGCTCGTCAACGGCGCCTCCCTTCGCCAGCGCGACGAACGGAACGCGGATCGCCGGAGCGGGAACGCCGGTCGCGATCGCATGATCCTGGACCGCCGGCGAATCAGCCGGATCGTCGAGCAGCATGCCCGCGGTGCCGAGCCCGTGATCGCCCTGGGCATTCGGAAGCCAGGTCACGAGCCGCGCAAGCACCCAGAGCGTGTAGCCGCTCTCGAAGGTCGATGTCACCGTCGTGCGGAGCTGCTGACGCGCGGTCCGCTCGGCGCGGGCCCGCAGCGCCCGGATCGAGCCGATGAGCGTCGGCTTCACGACATGTGCGACGACGCCCGGGGCGGTCTCGAGTGCGGCGCGATGCGCGGCCTCGTGAAGCGACTCGTCGAGCGCGATCGAAAGGCCGGTCGCAAAGTGCAGCGCGGGCAGTTCAAGCGGCGTCGCGAGCGGCTCCTCGAGATAGTCGATGCGCACCGGATCGAGCCCGTCGAAGAGCCGCTTGGCGCTCTCCAAGGTGAGCGCCCGATTCGCGTCGATGCGAAGCCGCGCGTTCGGGCGCTCGCGAAGGATCGCCTCCAGATGTCGTCGCTCATCCTCGATCGGGCCGCGACCGACCTTCACCTTCACCGTTCGCGCCGTCGCGGAGGGCATCGCCCCGTCGATCGCGAGTTCGTTCACCCCGACCCCCTGGCGCAGCGGCCGACTGAGGATCGGTTCGCCCGCGGCGAGGGCGAGGGCAACGCTGACGCCGAACGCGAGTGCCGGCGGCCAACGGTCGACAAGCGCCGGCGCATCGTCGCCGGACCAGGCGGCGAGCGCTGCGAGGCACTCGTCGACGCTCTCGCGATGAACCCCGGGAAGCGGGGCGACTTCGCCCACGCCGATCCCAGCAGCGCCCTCGCAGCGCACGAAGAAACCCTCGCGCTGCGTAAAGGTCATGCCGCCGAAGCGCATCGCCGTCCGAAGCGGTGAGCGATACCGGGCGACGGAGATGGTCGCGGGATTCACCACGCGATGATCCAGCCGATGGCGAAGGCGAAGCCGTAGAGGATGATGAGTCGTCCGGTCGACGCGAGCACGCGGTTGAGCGTGTGCCCTTCGCCGCCCGCGAAGACGGCGCGGAGTGCGGGGATCATCGTCAGACAGGTGAGCGACGCGGCGATCGCGAACCAACGGCCCTCCGCGAGGGCGAGTCCGATCGGCACGACCGCAGCGGCGAGGATCGAGAGAAGAATCTCGGCCCGGGCGAAGCCGGCCCCGAAGCGCACCGCGAGCGTGCGCTTGTTCACGCGGGCATCGCCGACGCGATCGCGCAGGTTGTTGACGGCCAGGAGCGTCATCGCGAGACAGCCGGGCCCGATGCCGGCGACCGCCGGCAGCCACGCGAACTCGGTGGTGACGGCGGCGTGCGTGCCCGCGACGGCGATCGGACCGAAGAACGCGAAGGCCGCGACATCGCCGAGACCGACATACGCAAGCGGTCGTGGGCCTCCGGTGTAGAGCACGGCGAAGAGGATCGATGCGACGCCGATCGCGATGAACGCCGGCCCGCCGCGCCAGACGAGGTACGCGGCGATCGGGACGACCGCGAGCAGCGTGAGGACGATCGCCACGCGCATCGCCGCCGGTCGCACGAGTCCCGCCGCGACGACGCGGACCGGGCCGACGCGACGCTCGTCATCAGCCCCCTTCTTCCAATCGAAATAATCGTTGGCGAAGTTTGCGGCGATCTGCAGGAGGAGCGCGCCCGCCAGAGCGGCGGCCGCCGCGCCGCCATGCCAGCGCCCCTCACCCCAGGCGATCGCGAGTCCCATCAGCACGGGCGCGACGGCCGCGCCGAGCGTCTTCGGGCGGATGGCGAGCCACCAGACCGCGAGCGTCGCGGGAGATTGCGGGCGGGTGGCGTCCATCGCACTCGGCGCCGATCAGGGGCGACGCGGGAACTTGCGGAAATCGGGCTTGCGCTTCTCGAGATAGGCGCGATGGCCCTCCTGGCCCTCTTCGCTCATGTAGTACAGCATGGTCGCGCAGCCGGCGAGTTCCTGCAGTCCGCTCTGCCCGTCGCAATCGGCGTTCAGCGCCGCCTTCAGGCAGCGGATCGCGATCGGCGAGTTCGCGAGGATCTCGCGGCACCACTGCACCGTCTCGGCCTCGAGCCGCTCGAGCGGAACGACCGCGTTGACGAGTCCCATGTCGAGCGCCTGCTTCGCGTCGTACTGCCGACAGAGGAACCAGATCTCGCGGGCCTTCTTCTGACCGACGATGCGGGCCATGTAGCTCGCACCGAAGCCTCCGTCGAAGCTGCCGACGCGCGGACCGGTCTGACCGAACCTGGCGTTTTCGGCGGCGATGGTGATGTCGCAGAGCATGTGCAGCACATGGCCGCCACCGATCGCATAGCCGGCGACCATCGCGATGACCGGCTTCGGACAGCCTCGAATCTCCTTCTGGAAGTCGAGGACATTCAGCCGCATGACGCCCGAGTCGTCCTTGTATCCGGCATCGCCGCGAATGCGCTGGTCGCCGCCGGAGCAGAACGCGAGCGGTCCCTCGCCGCAGAGAATGACCACGCCGACCGCCGGATTCTCGCGTGCCTCGTTCAGCGCGTGACGCATCTCGATCACCGTCTGCGGCCGGAAGGCGTTGCGCACCTCGGGACGGTTGATGGTGATCTTCGCGATTCCCTCGTCACAGACATGAAAGAGAATGTCGGTGTAGGAGCCGACCTGCTTCCAGGCTGGCATCTCGGGAAGCGCGGCTGCGACGGTGGTCGATTTGGTTGCGGACATTGGCGTGCCGAGTCGTTCGAGTGGATGGGGCGTCGGGAACGGATCGGATGATACGGGCCGGCGACGCTCAGTCGAGCAGCCGATCGATCGACGCGGCGAGCACGCTCGGACGCTCGAGATGAATCGCGTGGCCCGCGCCCTCGACGAACTCGACCTTCGCGGAGGGGGCGACGCGCTGGATCTCGTGGGCGATCGCGAGGTACTTCGCGTCGAGTCGACCGACGGCGAAGGAGATGCCTGGCGAAAGCGCCTCAAGCGCATCCCAGTGATGCGGGTTCGCGCCGGGCGAGGCGTCGCGGAGCATCGCGGCCCACGCTGCGGCGTCGCGGGCATCGCTCGCCCGATCCGATCGCCGTCTGGCGACCAAGGCGAAGTCCGGGTGCGATCGGAGCGATGCAAAGAGCGGCTGGGCATACCAGCGATCGAGAAAGGGACCGATTCCCTCGCGCACGAGGGCCTCGGCAAGCGCAGCGTCGGCTGCGGCTCGCTGCATGCGCTCATCCTCGTCGCGGAGCCCAGGCGTCGCCGAGACGGCGATGCCGCGTCGCAGGAGAAGCGGATGGCGTCGTGCAAGCGTGAGCAGCACGCGCCCGCCGAGCGAGTAGCCAACCGCCGACATCGGCGCGAGCCCCGTGCTGCGAATCGCATCGGCGAGGGCGTCGGCGAGCGAGGCAAGATCCGCTCGCTCACGGCCGTGCAGCAGGAGATTCGCCCTGAGCGTCCGGCGTTGCGCGCCGAGATCCGCGACGACCGCGTCCCAATCGGCGGGTTCTCCGAGGAATCCGTGGATCAGAAGAAGCGGCGACGCGGACTCGCGCTGCGGTCTCGGATCCTCGACGATCATGACCCGCCGCCTTGCTTCATCCCCACAAGCGCGAGGGCGTGGTCGACGCGCTCGCGCACGCGACGGTGCGCGGCGACATTCGTGCGTCGGTCGGCGATGCACTCGATGAGTTGCGGCGAATGGGCCGAGAGCCGGTCGAACGCGGCACTCGCCGACGCGCGATCCGCGACGCGGGCGTAGCGCAGTCCGAACATCGACGCGACGCCTTCGAACGAGAGGCCGTGCGGCGTGCCGAAGAATCGCTCGAAGCCGTCGCGCGCCCCGGGCGCATCGGCCACGGGAAGAAAGTGAAAAATGCCGCCGCCGTCATTGTTGACGACGACGATGTTGAGATGCCCCTGCGTCGGGCGGATGTTCGCCAGCCCGCCGAGATCATGCAGAAGCGAGAGATCCCCGACGAGAAGCGTCGTCGCGCGCCCGGAGAGCGACGCGCCGACCGCGGTCGAGACGAGCCCGTCGATGCCGCTCGCTCCGCGATTTACGATGACGCGATCCGGCACGACGCTCGGGGCATGCAGATCGGCGTCGCGGATCGGCATGCTGTTGCCGAGGACGAGGGTCCCGAAGTCGGGAAGCCTGCCGATGACCGCGCGGGCGATCCACGGCTCGTCGAGGGCGCCGTCGTCGGGCGCTTCGGCAAGCGCACGGGCGAGCGCCGCCTCCGCGATCGCTCCCGCGTAGCGCCACGCGTCCAAGACCTCGCTCGCGTGCCAGTGCGGCGCGAGCGCGAGCAGATCGGCGGCACTTCCGTCCAACTCGGCCACAGCGCTGTGCCGGTCGTCAAAGCGCGTCGCTCCGGATCGCAGGATCACCGTCGGCACCTCGCCGACGAGCGTCTGATGGATCCGCTTGCTCGTGAGCGGGCCGCCGACGCGGAGCACACAATCCGGTCGCAGCCGCTCGCGCAGCGCGTCGCTCGATTCGGACCACACCAGATCGGGCGCCGCGATGACCATGTCGCCGGCGCCGACAGCTCGCAGCCCGCTGCCGATGTCCGCGATCACCGGCCAGCGCAGCCTTCGGGCGAGCCCTAGCGTCGCTGCGGCGTCACACCCGGCGCCCGCGACGATCGCGCCGCGCCGCGATGCGGCCAGCATCGCGATGCCGCGCTCGTCGCCGACGATGCGCGATCGGCGCACCTGCGGAATGGAGCGCCAGACCTGCGACGGATCCGCGGCCCACGACGCCAGTCGAGCGTTCGGCGCGACCGCGTAGGGCTCCGGCGTCGGCGCGAGCGGCTCGCGGAGCGGCATATTGATATGCACCGGGCCTCGCACGGGCAGGCGGGCGCGCTCGCGGGCCTCGTCGGCGATCGAGAGCACGACGCTCGGGTCGACGCGGTCGGTCGGCAGCGGAAGCTCGTAGGTCCAGCGCACGAAACCGCCGAAGAGGTCGCGCTGGCGAATGGTCTGGTTCGAGCCGCAGTCGAGCAGCTCCGCGGGACGGTCCGCGGTGACGAAGACGATCGAACGCTCGCTCGCCGAGGCCTCGACGCACGCTGGCATCAGGTTGGCGACGGCCGTGCCGCTCGTCGTGATGACGATCGGTTCGCGGCCATCCGCCGCCGCGCCAAGCGCGATGAAGCCGGCGCATCGCTCATCGATCGCGACGACGATCTCCGCGCGCTCGGCGAGGCGACCAGCGGAGAGCGCCAGCGGCGTCGATCGCGAGCCGGGACTCACGATGATGAGCGGCCGTCCGATCGACTGCCGGACGAGTTCCTCAAGGAGAAGACCCGCCCACAGCAGGTTCGCATTCTCGGCGCCGCGCCAGCTCATGACGGCCGCACCAGCCGCTCGATCGTCGCCAACTTGTGCTCGGTCTCGCGCCACTCCGCCGCGGCATCCGATCCGGCGACGATCCCGGCGCCGGCGAAGGCCACGACCGAGCTGCCGAGGACGAGCGCGGAACGAATCCCGACGCAGACTTCGGTCGTCTCGCCGAGCAACCCGATCGGACCGGCGTAGAGGCCGCGGTCGAAGGGCTCGCAGGCCCGGATGATCGTGCGGGCCCGTTCGGCGGGCTGGCCGCAGACGGCCGGCGTCGGATGGAGTCGGGCGAGGAGATCGGCATCGCTCACCGACTCGCGCAGCGTCGCCTCGACGGGCGTGCAGAGATGCTGCACGCGGGCGAGACGAAGGAGTCGCGCGCCGCGGGCCACGCGAATCGACTCGGTCGCATCGGCGAGGCGCTCGCGAATCCGATCGAGCACCAGCGCATGCTCGCGCCGATCCTTCTCGCTCGCGAAGAGATCCTCGGCATGTCTCCAATCGGATTCCGGCGTCTCGCCGCGCGGGCGCGTGCCCGCGACCGCCTCGCTTTCGAGCAGGCGTCCCGCACGGCGGAAGAGCCGCTCGGGACTCGCGCCGACGAAGGCGGCGCCAGGCACCGGCTCGATCATGAACTGATAGGTGCCCGGCTCGTTCTCGCCGAGCCGCGCGAGAAGTTCGCAGGGATCGGCCGGTTCGCTCAGCCGGAACGCTCTGGTTCTCGCAAGGACGATCTTCCGTGCGGTGCCGGCGCTGATCTCGGAGAGCGTCGCCTGCATCGCGATGCGCCAGGCCTCTTCGCTCGAATCGACGCCCGGCTCCGCGCCGAAGCCCGGCGTGAACTCCGGTACCGCGCCCTGCGGATCGCTCGCCTGCTCGAGGCTCGCCAATCGATCGAGCGTCGCAAGCGTCGCAGCGCCGTCGCCGACGACGATCGCGACGAGCGCCGTGCGATCGGCGTCGCGTCGCAGCTTCACCGCCGGCACGATCACCTGACTTCGTCCGAAGGGCTGCCACTCGACGCCGGTCTCGCGCTCCGGATCGAAGCGGCCGACGAGCAGCGACGACATGCCCGGTTCGGCACGACGAAGGGCTTCGAACGCAGGATCGCCGGGATCGTCGAACCGCGCCGCAACACCGATCATCGCGACGCTCGTGACGCCATCGCGGGTTCGGAAGAAGGCCCGCCCACCGGCAGGTTGGGCCGCGAGGAACGCGAGTGGATCGGCTCCCTCGAAGGCGACTTCGAAGCGCCGAACCGGAGGCCCGTCCGACGCACCCCGCCCATCGCGGATCGCCAACGCGACGCGATGCCGGAGCAGTCGGATGGCCTCGCCAAGGGCAGCGTTGTGGGCCACGCCCCTCAATCCGCCGCCAGTTCCGCCCGCAACGCCGCTCGCACGCCCTGACGGGTCGCCGAGCTGAACGCGGTGGAAGGACGAAGTCATCGGAGACCGGAAGAGAGGCCGCAGCCGGTCGGCGATCGTTCGGGATCGCTCGCTCACGGACGCGTCAGAGCCGAAAATGAAGTGTATCGGTGGCTCCGGCGAGCGTCCACGATGGCGGCCAACCGAGCGGGGGTTATCGCAACCGCGGTCGGACGATCAGGGCTTCCCGCCGCGGGCCTTCCACATCTCGAGCGCTCGCGGCATGAGCTCAGCCAGCCTGGCTTGGCGCGTCTCGTCGGAGGGGTGCGTCGAAGCCCATTCCGGGGGCTTCTCGCCGCCGAGCGACCCCATGTTCTTCCACAACTGCACCGCCTCGCGCGGGTCATATCCGGCGTCGGCTGCGATGAAGAGCCCGATCTCGTCGGCCTCGCTCTCGTGGTGTCGGCTGAAGGGCAAGAGCACGCCGTACTGCGCTCCGGCTCCCGAGACCGCCATGATCGCCTGCTGCGATGCCGGCGAAAGCTGCGAGTAGGAGGTTCCGAGCCCGATGCCCATGAGGGCGAACTGGGCGGCGTAGTGCTGGCTCATGCGCTCACCGCTGTGCCGGGCGACCGCGTGCGCACACTCGTGTCCCATGACCGCGGCGAGCTGGGCCTCGTTCTGCGCGGCCTTGAAAAGCCCGGTGTACACAGCCATTCGACCGCCGGGAAGCGCCCAGGCGTTGACGGTGTCGGGCGCGTCGACGAGGCGAACCTCCCACTGGAATCCCTTCGTCGCCTCGGGATGGAGTCGCTCGGCCGCCTTCGAGACCCGATCGGTCACGCGCTTCACCATCTCCCACTGCGGCCCGCTCGTAATGAGCTTCGCGTCGGTGAGCTCCTCGTCATAGGCGCCGGCGCCAAGGGCCAACTCCTGATCGCGACTCATGAAATTGAATTGCGTTCGCCCGGTACCGCTCACCGTCGTACAGCCGCCGAGGAACGCAACGACAAGCAGCGCAGCGACCGGCGCGCCCGAGCGGGCGGAGAAGGCGGACAACGCAAGAAGACGACGAACAATCCAAATCATGCGATCCGATCCGTGCGGCGTCGCACGGGAGACGGCTGGGCGGCGGGCTCGAAGCATCGCTCGATCGTACCGAGCGGGCCTTTGGACGCCATCCCCGGCGGCGCTCGGAAGCAGCTTCGGAATCACTGGAGGATTCCTCCGGATTCGCTTGCCGAAATGCGGTAAATGCCCGAGAATCACCGCCGCTGCCAGCCCATACGCCCGATCGCAGCACCTTTCCGAGACTCCTCACCATGCAGAATCAGCGTTTCCCGAATGCCCCGTCGGCCGTCGTTCCCTCGCTCACCCGTCGGGTGCGAACGCCGCACCGTTCGAGCGGCCGCGCCATGGCGAAGGTCCTGCTGGTCCTGAGCGCCATTTTCCTGCTCGTCGGCGTCGTCGGCGCTTTCGTCGCCCGCAGCGCGTTCACGAACGAGCTCCTCCCCGCCGTCACGAAGATGGCCGACCGCCTCAAGGTCGAGGCAGCCGATGGCGCGATCGTCGTTCCTGGCGAGAAGAAGATGACGCTCGCCGAGGCCGGAGGCATCGCCTTCGGCGCGTTTGAGAAGACCGAACTCGACGGCACGACCTACACCTTCGCTCCCGCCGGCGATCTCAGCATCACGATCACCGGACCCGACGGCCAGCCCGTGCGGATGGACAAGGCCCAGGGCATGCAGCCGATCGACATGAAGGAGAACGGCGTCCTCCATCCCCTCGGCTTCGCCGAAGCGAAGCTGCCCGGCGAGTACACCATCACCACCGCAGGCCAGTCGACGGCCGTCTACGGACTCGCGATCTCGACGAGCGAGCTTGAGGCCATCACCGCCCCGGCCATGCGGGCCTTCGGCGGCGCCGCTGCCGGCTGCTGCGGCATTCCGCTCTTCTTGCTCTTCGGCATCATCGGTGGCATCCTGCTGATCTTCGGGAAGAAGCCGACCCCGATGCCGTAAGCGGGCCGCGGGTTGCCTGCTTCAGTGCCTGCTTCAGAACGGGCAAAGGCAAGGAACGGCCTGAGAGCGGACCAATCGCGTGACCACTCCATCAGACCAGCAGCCTTCACCCCCGCATCACGAACCAACGCGTTGGCCGACCGGCGCCTATCGGGTCATCGATAGCCACACCGAGGGCGAGCCAACCCGCGTCTTTCTCGACGACCGTGCGCCCTTCGCTGGGCGCACGGTCGCCGAGCTTTTGGCCTCCTGGCGCACCCCCGATGCCAGCCGCGAGGCCGCCGGTGACGCCGGCTGGACGGTGCCGCAGGAACTTCTCACGCTCGTCGCCGAGCCGCGGGCGGCGACCGCGACGGTCGGCGCGATCCTCTGTCGGCCGACCCGCGCGGACCACACCGCCGGGGTGCTCTTCTTCAACAGCGCCGGCCCGCTTGGCATGTGCGGTCACGGCACGATCGGGTTCGCCGCCACGCTGCGGCACCTCGGGCGGATCGCTCCGGGTGAGCATCGCTTCGAGACGCCCGTCGGCAGCGTGACGGCGCGCATCGGGCATGACGCCCGCGTCGAGGTCGACAATGTCGAGAGCTACCGGCACCGCGCCGGCATCGAGATCGAAGTGAACCACCGCACCGTGCGCGGCGATGTCGCGTGGGGCGGCAACTGGTTCTTCATCGTCGACGAGGAGCGCGACCTCGACCTCGCCCGTGCGGATCAGCAGCTCGCATACGCGATCGCCATTCGCAACGCCCTCGAGCGGGAGCGCGTCACCGGCGCCCACGGCGCGGTGATCGACCACATCGCCATCTTCGGCCGCCCCGTCTCGCGCGACGCGGACAGCCGCAACTTCGTGCTCTGCCCGAACGGCTCCTTCGACCGCTCCCCGTGCGGCACCGGCACGAGCGCGAAGCTCGCCTGTCTCGCGAGCGATCGGGCCCTCCTGCCCGGACAGGTCTGGCGGCAGGAGTCCGTCATCGGTTCGCGCTTCGACGCCTGGTTCCGCGCCGAACCGGGGCGCGGCGATGCGATCTATCCGACGATCCGCGGACGCGCCTGGATCACGGCGGAGACGATGCTCTTTGTCGATCCCGACGATCCGGCGCGGGCCAGCGGATGGGCCGAGCTCGCCGAGGCCTGAGGCCACCGACCGCACCGACCTTCCGACGAGGATCTGAACCGATGGAACCACTTCGCCGAGCCGACTGGACGGGCGTGATGCCCGCGATCACCACGCCCTTCCGCGACGCCCCCGGCGAACAGGCCGACGCGATCGACCATCGGGCCCTCTCGCATCTCGTCGGACGCATGATCGACGCCGGCTCCACCGGCATCGTCACGCCGGGATCGCTGGGTGAAGGCTCGTCGCTCACCTTCGAGGAGAAGCGCGAGCTCTGGAAGACCTGCGCGATGGCGGCTCGCGGGCGCGTGCCGGTCGTCGCGGCGATCGCCAGCGCCTCCACCGCCGAGGCCGTTGCCCTCGCCCGCGCAGCCGAGGCCGCCGGATGCCGCGGTCTCATGGTGCTGCCGCCGTATGTCTATCGCGGCGACTGGATCGAGACGCGCGAGCATGTCAGCGCAATCATGTCGGCGACCGCGCTCTCCTGCATGCTCTACAACAATCCGCCGGCGTATGGCGTCGACTTCACGCCCGCCCACATCGCGGAGCTTGCCTCGCGCCATCCGAATCTCCACGCCGTGAAGGACTCGAGCGGTGACGCGCGGCGCTTCATCGCCATGCGCGCCGCCTGCGGCGATCGGCTGGCCCTCTTCGTCGGACTCGACGACTGCATCGTCGAGGGAGTGCGGATGGGCGCGAGCGGATGGATCGCCGGACTCGTGAACGCCCTGCCCGAGGAATCGGTGGAGCTCTTCCGCCGCGCGATCGCCGAGCGCAGCGCAAGCGATCAGGTTGCAGCGCGAGCGCGAACCGACGAACTCTATCGTTGGTTCCTGCCGCTCCTTCGGCTCGACACCGGACCGAAGTTCGTCCAGCTCATCAAGCTCGTGCAGGCCGAGACCGGCACCGGCACGGAACGCGTGCGCAGCCCGCGCCGCGAGCTTCGCTGCGAGGAGCGCGCCGACGCGATCAGCCTGATCCGCGAGCGGCTCGCCTCGCGTCCCGCGATGGGCGGGTGAACCGACGGCTACGACCGCGCCCGAACGCTCTCGATCACGCTCGTCGCAACCCACGCGAGCTGCTCTTCGCTGAGATCCGCGTAGATCGGAAGGGCGATCGTCTCCTTCGCCGCAAGCTCGCTCTGCGCGAAGGCGCCGGTGCGATATCCAAGCGATTCGAAGCACTTCTGAAGATGGAGCGGCACCGGGTAGTAGACCTCGGTGCCGATCTTCCGCTTCGCCAGGTCGTCGCGCACCGCGTCGCGGATCGCCGCCGGCACGCGCACGACATACTGGTTGTAGATGTGGCGTGCGCCCTTCGGGGCGGGCGCCGGCGTGCGAAGCGCCAGGCCCGCAGCGCCGGCGAGCGGCGTCGCGCTCGTCGTGGCGCCGGCCGCGGCGAATCGCGCGTCGTAGAAGCGGGCGTTGCGCTGCCGGCCGGCGCTCCAACCGTCGAGATGTCGAAGCTTCACCGACAGCACCGCCGCCTGGAGGGCGTCGAGTCGCGAGTTCAGGCCGACCTCGTCGTGGTAGTAGCGTGGCTCCATGCCGTGGTTGCGCAGGCGGCGCATCCGGTCGCCGAGGTGCTTGTCGTTCGTGGTGATGATGCCGCCGTCGCCGAAACCGCCGAGATTCTTGCTCGGGAAGAAGCTGAAGGTGCCGATCGCCCCGCGCGAGCCGACGCGAATGCCGTGGTTGTCCTCGGTTCCGATCGCCTGCGCGGCGTCCTCGATGACCGGCACGCCCCGCTCCTTGGCGATGTCGAGAATCGCGTCGAGATCGGCCGCCTGCCCGAAGAGGTGCACGGGCACGATCACCTTGATCTTCGGGTGGCACTGGAACGCGGCCCGCATCGACTCCGGGCAGATGTTGTAGGTCGCTGGATCGATGTCCGCAAAGACCGGCTTCGCGCCGAGGCGATGGATCGCCCCCGCTGTCGCGAAGAAGGTGTAGGTCGGACAGAGCACCTCATCGCCCGGACCCACATCGAGCGCCTGAAGGGCCACGAGAATCGCGTCGGAGCCGTTCGCGCATCCGATGGCATGATCGCAGCGGCAATACACGGCGATCTCGCGCTCGAGCGCGTCGACCTTCGGGCCGCCGATGAAGTACTGGCTCTCGATGACCTCGCGCACCACCGGCTCGATCTCGCTGCGGATCGTCGCGTACTGGGCCTTGAGGTCGAGGAGCGGAACGGAAATCTCGGCGCCGGGCGCGCTCTGCGCCGCGGCCGGAGTGGCTGCGATCGTGGACATGCGATCGATTGTACTGAAAGCTACCGCCGAATCGCGGCCGTTCCGGTCGAGCCGAAGCCGCCCTCCCCGCGCACCGTGTCGTCCAGCCGCTCGACCTCGACGATCTGGGCCCGCTCCACCCGAGCGATGACCATCTGGGCGATGCGCATCCCGTCCTCGACGACGAAGGGCTCGCGACCGAGGTTGATGAGCGGGACCTTCACCTCGCCGCGATAGTCGGCGTCGATCGTCCCGGGCGCGTTGGGCATCGAAATCCCGTGCTTCGACGCAAGGCCGCTGCGGGGGCGGACCTGGGCCTCGAAGCCCTCCGGAAGCGCCATGGCGAATCCGCAGGAGATGAGGGCGATGCGACCCGGCTGGATCTCGACCGGCGCGTCGATGCACGCGCAGAGGTCCATGCCGGCGGCGAGCGGCGTCTGGTAGGCGGGAAGCTGGACACGCGGCACGAGCCGACGGAATTGCACGGGAACGGAGGTCACGCGCGGAGTCTACCGGGGGGCGCGTCGGATCGGGGTTCCCTGCGGCGCGACATCACACCGCCGCGTCGTACGCCGATGCCGACGCCCGCCTCGGCGTCCCGACGACGCGTTCGCCCGCCTCGGACTCCGGCAGCCGGAAGCGGCTCACATCCGCGGCGAGCGCCTGGGCAGCCTCATCGAGACTCGTGCTGATCGAGGCGCTCCGCTCGACCGCGTCGGCGGTCCGCCGGGCGCCTTCGGCGACGCGGGTCATCGCGTCGCTCACCTGTGCGACGCCGTGGCTCTGGGCCTCGACCGCATGGGCGACCTGCTCGAACTCCGTCCGCAATTCCTCGGCCTGGCGGATGATCAGTCCCATCTGGCTCGCCACGCCGTTGGCCGTGCCGCAGCCCTCGTCGACGAGATCGACGAAGTGACTCATCTCGACGACGCCTTCCGTCACGGCCTGCTGGACGGCGACGACGGTCTCCTCGATCTCGAGCACATTGCTCGCCGTTTGCGTGGCGAGTCGGTCGATCTCGCGGGCCACGACCTGGAAGCCATGTCCTGCGGCGCCGGCCTTCTCGGCCTCGATCGCTGCGTTCACCGCAAGGAGATTCGTCTGGTTGGCGACTTTCGTGATCGCCGCGACCATCGAGTCGATGCGCGCGGCCCGCTCGCGAATCGCCGAAAGCCGTGCGGCGACGCCGCGGCCGCCCTCGTTGAGGCGCCCCATCTGCTTGCCGAGATCGACGAGCGAGGTGCGTCCCGATGCGGCGGTGCTCGCCGCGAACTCCGCGGCGCGCACCAGTCCGACCATCGTTTCGGTGAGCTGCCGAGAGGTCGCGTTCATCTGATTCGTCGCGCTCGCCACCTGCGCAGACGATGCGGCGAACTCGCGCACGACATGATCCTGGGCGCGGGCGACGGAACGCACCGTCCCGCTCGACGCGACGATCTGCCCGGCGGTCGCGCGAATGCGTCCGATGAGCTTCGAGAGATCGGCGTTCGTGTCACGAATCGCGCGCAGCAACTGCCGCGACTCGCCGTGGCCGACCTCCGACGGCGCTGCGGTAAGGTCACCCGCGGCGAGTCGCCTCGTCGCGGCAACCGCCTCGGCCAACGGTCGCGAGAGCGCCCGCGACGCGCCGAGCGCGACGATCGCTGCGATGACCGACGCGAGCAGCGCAGCGACGATGATCGTCCCGCGAAGCCTGGCCAGCGGCGCGAGCGCCTCGGCGGTCGGCTGACGGGCGAGTAGCGCCCAGCCGAAGCTCGGTACGCGGGCCGTTGCGGTCAGCGCGTCTGCATCGCGGTCGACCGTCGCGAGCCACGCGCCTGCCTCCGCTTCGCTCGGCGCGCCGACGATCACTTCGCCGCTGCCTCCGAGTCCATCTCGATCGGCGACGATCCGGAGGATCTCAGCCCGATTGAGCCTGTAGCCGATCGCGCCGACGAGCCGTCCATCCGAGAGGATCGGACCGAAGGCCCAGCATGGCCGCGCGTCGGTTCGGGTGCCGTGCGTCGAGCAACTGATGATCGAAGGCTCGGCGACGATCGCGAGTTCGGCAAGTGCCTCGGCAGCGAGCGATGCCTCGATCGGACCCTCCTGCGCGCCTACGCGCGGAACGGCCGTTGCGACGACGGATGCGTCTGCCGCGAGCACGACGACATCCTCCAGTTCGAGCGCATCGCGCAATCGCCGTGCGGCTTCCACTGCCGGCGTGATGGGCTCCTCGCGATCCAGAACGGCTGCGACGAGCGACGGATCGCCGGCGGAGGTGCGAAGCGAACGAAGTCGCTCGCCCGCGTAGGACTCCAGCGCATGGGCGCGACTGCGGGCGACGGACGCGAGGCGCGCCGATGCCATCTCGCGCACGGCGTGCGATGCGGAGCGATCAGCGAAGACGCCGATGATGGCGACCGGCATCACGGCGAGGAGCAGGAGCGCAGCGAGAAGCTGCACGCGAATCGAACCGAGACGCGCCGCCACGCCAGGCGAGCGAGCGTCCCCCTCCGCGGCGCGGCGCTCGTCGCTCGTCGAGACTTGCGCTTCGCCGGAGATCGTCGTGGGTCGCATCGCTTCACTCATCGGGAACCTCGTTCCGTTTCGCCATCGTCGAGCGCCTCAACCAACACACCCTCGACCGCGCGACGACCTGGCGCCAGCACCCGGTCGCCCGTCCAGACCCGCTCGTGAAGACCAATCGATCCGAGCCGAATCACGCTTGGGTACATCCAGAGCCCACCGCGGCGCTCGACGACGGCGGTACCCGTCGGACCGTGCTCGGCAGCCCGCCGAAGCGCGGCGGCGATCGCGAGCGCATCCGAGCCTCCGGCCTCGTCGATCGCGTTCTCGAGCAGTCGGATCGCCGCGTCGACGCGAAGCGCCGCTTCGGTGACCGCTGCGTCGCCGACGGGCGCCCCATCGACGAGTGACGCCGCGATCCGCGAGCGCAGGCGCTGGCGTTCGATGGAATTCTCGTGCGGAAGATGCGGCATGATGCAGAGATCGCCATTAAGCCCGGCCGTCTCCTCGAAGGCCAGATGTAGTGTCGGGACGCGCCGCCCGTCAAGGCCCAATCGCCGCAGTTCGGCGATGAGCGGTCGGGCGATGCGCGGCTCGAGCGCAGTCACGATCGCCGTCGGATGCGCGTCGGCGATCGCACGGGCAACGCTGCGCACGCGCACCGGATCGGCGTCGCCCGAGAGCGCGACGCGGGCATGCCAGTCGGCGCCGCCGAAACGAAGCGCGTCCAGGGCGATGCGCTCGCTCGCGCGGTCGGTGACGCGCTCGCCGACGACGCAGACCATGCGATCGCCGGCATGGCCACGAAGCCACGCCATGGCCGGGACGATGCGCTGCGATGCCGTTCCGGCGAGCTCGACGAGATCGGAGTCGACGATCGTCGCATCGATCGGCAGAAGGCTCAGCACCGGCGCGCCGCTGCCCTCCGTCGCGCGGAGCGCTGCCTGCACATCCTCGCTTCCGCCGACGACGAGCACCGCCTGCGGCGATCCCTCGGCGAGGAGCGACTCGCATGCGCTTTCAGCGCTGGCGTCCGCGGCGACGGTCACGATCACGACATCGGCCGGCATCGCGCCGCTCGGGCGCGACCGTGCTCGCGATGCGTCGAGCGACCCGCGCACCGCGGCGCGGATGGCCGCGACCGACGACGATTCCGACGCTCCGACAAGCAGGGCGATGCGCGGAGCCTCACGAACTCGCTCAGACCGGTCGCGCGCGAAGGCAGCCGAGGCTCCGACCCACGCACCGGCCGTCACGAAGAGGGCCAGGAGTCCAAGCGACGCGCCGAGCGCGGTCAGCCAGAGGGCGACCGGCGGACGAAGTGGCCCACGGCGCCCGCTCTGCGGCCCGGCGCGGGGCGTCTGCGCGTTGCTGTGCGAAGGGCTCATGGGACCTCGGACTATCGGCCGCTCCGGGAGGCTCGATGAGGCCGGTCCGGGCATCCCCTCATTTCGAAGGACGCTGCCTCGGTCCCAGTCGAGGCTTCCCGGACCTCGCGCCCGAACGGCGGGAAAGCGTGGCACCGTCTCTGGTTCGGCTCTCCGCGGATCTCAAGCAGCCCCGCCTCAAAGCGGTAAAGGCCCCATTCCCCGCGTGTCGCAGGGCTCGCGTGAACAAATCTTGGCGCGGCTCGGACTGGATCGCCCGATGTCCGATGAGATTGCCGTCCGTCCGTCCGCTCGGGCGACAATGGGGCTCGTCGCGCTGACCGTGGCGACCGATTGCCCGTCGGAGCCGCAATCGGATCCGCACACGGGTTCGCCCGAGAGGTTGTCCATGCTTTCCGCCGCGCGCCCATTCGTACTCGCAACGCTTCTCCTCGCACTCCCCGCCGGAGTCATCGCGGGCGTCGCGCCCGCGGCGGACGATGAGGCGATGGGCGGCGGCATGATGGAAGACGCCTCTGCGGAGTCGCCGGGGCGGCTGACCCAGCAGGAAATCAACTTCTTCGAGACGAAGATCCGCCCAGTCCTCGTCACCCACTGCTACGGCTGTCACGCCGCCGACGCGAAGCGCGTCCGCGGCAATCTGCTGCTCGACACACACGAGGGGATGCTCAAGGGCGGCAACTTCGGTCCCGCGATCGTTCCCGGCGAACCCGACGACAGCCTGCTGATCCGGGCGATTCGCTTCAACGATGCCGATCTCGAGATGCCTCCGAAGGGCAAGCTTCCCGACGATGTGATCCGCGACTTCGAGACATGGGTCCGCATGGGTGCCCCCGATCCGCGGGCGCAGGAACGAGGCACCATCGACGCGGCCGGACCGGCGCTGAACAGCTACGCGATCGACATCGAGAAGGGCCGGACCTTCTGGGCGTTTCAGGCTCCGACGCGCCCCGAGACGCCGACCGTGCGCGATGCCGAGTGGCCTCTCGGCGATCTTGACCGTTTCACGCTCGCCTCGATGGAGGCGCGCGGCGCACGACCGACCGAGGACGCCGACCGGCGCGTGTGGCTTCGCCGCGTCACCTTCGACCTGACCGGACTTCCTCCCACGCCACAGGAGTTGGTTGCCTTCGAGAAGGACACGGCGCCCGGCGCCCACGAGCGCGTCGTCGACCGCCTGCTCGCCTCGACCGCATTCGGCGAACGGTGGGGTCGGCACTGGCTCGATGTCGCCCGCTATGGCGAATCGAGCGGCAAGGAGAGCAATGTTCTCTATCCGCATGCGTGGCGCTATCGCGACTATGTGATCGACGCCTTCAACGCCGACAAGCCCTTCGACCAGTTCATCCGCGAGCAGATCGCCGGCGACCTGATTCCCGCCGAGGATGCGACCGACCGCGCCGAGAATCTCATCGCGACCGGCTATCTCGCGATCGGGCCGAAGTCACACAGCGCTCAGAATCCCCGTCAGTTTGCGATGGATGTCGCCGACGAGCAGATCGACGCCTTCTCGCAGGGCATGCTCGGCCTGACGATCGCCTGCGCACGCTGCCACGATCACAAGTTCGATCCGATCCCGCAGCGCGACTACTACGCCGTTGCGGGCATCTTCCTTTCGAGCCGGACTGCCTTCGGCACCGAGCGCGCCCCGGGCAACAGGCATGCCGGTCCGATCGTCGAGCTGCCCAACGAAGCGAAGGTTTCCGACGGTCCGACAATGCCGACCGTTCGGCGCGGATTGATCGCCACCGCGAAGGAGCGCATCGAAAGCGAAATCGCAGAGGCATCCGAGGGCGCCGGAGCGCGCGACGCGCAGGCGATGTTCCGGGTGCGGCAGCAGCGCGACACGGTCGAGCTGCTCGACACGATTCTCGAGCGGTTTGACGAGCGCGGCCGCCCGACCGATGTCAATCGCGTCGCGATGGGCATGGTCGAGGGCGACCGCACCGTCGATGCGCCGCTTCTCGTTCGTGGCGAGATCGACAAGCCCGAGGAGCGCGTGCCGCGTGGATTCCCGCAGGTGCTCAGCTCCGCGGCCACGCCCGCGATCGAAGCGGGCAGTGGCCGACTCGAGCTCGCAACATGGGTCGCCTCGCCTGGGAATCCGCTCACGGCTCGGGTCTGGGCCAATCGCGTCTGGCTCCACCTATTCGGCCGGGCGATCGTCGCGACGCCCGACAACTTCGGTGCGAGTGGCCTGCCTCCGACGGATCAGCGCCTGCTTGACCACCTCGCCACGCGATTCGTCGGTCTTGGCTGGTCGACGAAGTCGCTCGTCCGCGAGATCGTCCTCAGCCGCACCTATCGCCTCGCCTCGACCGAGCGACCGGAGAGCGCGAGCGCCGATCCGGACAACACGACCTTCTGGCGATATCCCTCCCGTCGCCTCGACGCGGAGGCGATCCGTGACGCGATGCTTGCGGCGGCGGGAACGCTGGATCGATCGAGGCCGGTTGGGTCGATCGTCAACTTCGCCGAAGGGGCGATGCGCGATCGCATGCAGCAGTTGCTCGGGCCGCTGGACGAGCCCTCCACGGTTCGAAGCGTCTATCTCCCGATCGTGCGTGACCTGGTGCCCGAGTCGCTCGATGTATTCGATTTCGCCGAACCGGCCTTCGTTACCGGCGATCGCGCCGAAACGAATGTTCCGACACAGGCGCTCTACCTGATGAACGCGCCCGAGGTCCTCTCGGCGGCCGACGCCTTCGCCGCCCGACTGCTCGCCGACGGACAGTCGGGGAAGCTGAAGGGCAAGGGATCGGAGCGTGCCGCCGACTCCGAGCGCATCATGATGGCCTTTCAACTCGCCCTCGGACGCAAGCCGAGCGCGGCCGAGATCGGTGCAGCCCGCGAGTTCCTGAGCGATTTCGCGAAGACGCATGCCGAAGAATCAGCCTCGAAGCGATCACAGGAGTCCGCGGCCACGAACCGCGGCGCTCGCCGCAATCGCAACGCCCCGAACGAGCAATCCTCCGGTCCCGACGCCGACACGCTCGCGTGGAGCGCCTTCTGCCAGACGCTCTTCCAGAGCGCCGAGTTCCGCACCCTCGAATGACCGCATCGCCCAACGCAACGGAGCGACTCACCATGGACTGCTGCAACAACCGACTTCCGATCGCCGTCACCCGTCGCGACATGCTGCGCACGCTCGGCTGCGGCTTCGGCTATCTCGCGTTTGCCGGTCTCGCCCACAGCAGTTGGGCGGGTTCGCTTGCGGCGCCCTCCGCATCGGACGATCCGCTCGCGCCGCGCGCACCGCACTTCGCAGCGCGGGCAAAGCGCGTGATCTTCCTCTGCATGGCCGGAGGGCCGTCGCATGTCGACACCTTCGACTACAAGCCGCAGCTCGCGGTCGATGACGGCAAGAGCTTCGGCAAGGGATTCCGGGCCGGTGCGAAGCTCCTCGCCTCGCCGTGGAAGTTCAGGCAGCACGGCAAGAGCGGCCTCTGGATCAGCGATCTCTTTCCCGAGGTCGCGAAGCACGCGGACGAGCTCTGCCTCTGCCGCGGCATGAAGACCGATGTGCCGGCCCATGCCCAGGCGAAGACGAAGCTGCACACGGGCTCGTTCCAGTTCGTGCGGCCCTCGCTCGGCGCATGGAGCTTGTACGGCCTCGGCACGATGAACAAGAACCTGCCGGGCTTTGTCACGATCGATCCGGATCGCGGCAACGGCGGCGCGCAGAACTACGGCGCCGCGTTCCTTCCCGCGCTCTATCAGGGCGTTCCGGTGCGGGCTGGCGGCAATCGCGGCGGAGGCGGCCGGCGCGGCGGACAGGCCCAGGAGCCGATGGAGAACATCGCGAACGCTCGTTACGGCGAGGAGGCCCAGCGCGAGCAGATCGATCTTCTCCAGCGCCTCAACAAGGAGCAGCTTCGTCGCTCCTCGGCCGATCCCGCGACGCGCTCGGCGATCGAGGGCGTCATCGAGAGCTACGAGCTCGCATTCCGCATGCAGGCCGAGGTTCCCGACCTCCTCACCATCGGAAGCGAATCGAAGGCGACGCTTGATATGTATGGAATCGGCGAGGGTGACGATCGGTTCGCCCGACAGTGCCTGCTCGCCCGGCGCTTCGCCGAGGCCGGCGTTCGCTTCGTCGAGGTGACGCATGGCGGCTGGGACACCCACCGCAACCTGCGCGACGACCTCGAGAAGCAGTGCGGCGCGGTCGACCGCCCGATCGCGGCGCTGCTCTCCGACCTGAAGAAGCGCGGCATGCTCGAGGACACGCTCGTCGTCTGGGGCGGCGAGTTCGGCCGCACGCCCTATGCCCAGAACGGCGACGGTCGCGATCACAACAACAAGGGATTCACCACCTGGATGGCCGGCGGCGGTGTTCGCGGCGGACTCAGCTTCGGTTCGACCGACGACTACGGCATCGAGGCCGTCGACGGCATCATGGACATTCATGACTGGCACGCGACGATCCTGCACATTCTCGGTCTCGACCACGAGCGTCTCACCTTCAACCATGCCGGTCGCGACTTCCGACTCACGGATGTGAAGGGCAATGTCCGCACCGAGATTCTCGCGTAGCGGGGTTGCCTCCGGCGCTGCGGAGCGCCACACTGCGAGCATGACCATCGTCGCATCGACGCTCGCAGCAGCGATTGTGGCGGCCACGCCGCCCGCGGAACTCGCCACGCTGACCATTCCGGACGGCACATCCGGCGACGAGGCCGGGCGATCGGTGAGCGCGAGCGGCGATCGAGTCCTGGTGGGCGTTCCGCTCTCGAACGCCGGCGGACCGAGCAATCGCGGCGCGGCATGGATCTTCCGTCGAACCGCCACCGGGGCGTGGATGCCCGAGGCCGAGCTGCTCGCCCCGGACGGCGCTGCCGACGACGAGTTCGGACTCTCGGTCTCGCTCGACGGCGATGTCGCGATCGTCGGCGCTCTCAACGACGATGTCGCCGGAAAAGTCGACGCGGGATCCGCCTCGATCTTCCGTCGCGGTCCGAGGGGCTGGACCTTCGAGGCGACCATCGTCGCCGGCGACGGACAGCCCAATGACGAGTTCGGGCGCAGCGTCGCAATACGCGGCGATGTCGCAATTGTCGGCGCGTGGACCTCGGGGCTCTTCGATCAGGGCGCCGCCTATGTGTTCCGACGCCAGCCGAACGGCACCTGGCTCCAAACGCAGAAGCTCACGCCGCCCGGCAGCGCAAGCGGCGATCAGTTCGGCACAGCGCTCGCGTTCGACGGTACGCGGGCCATCGTCGGCGCGTGGGGCGACGAGGACGGACCGGCGACGAACACCGGGTCCGCGAGCGTGTTTCGATCGGAGAACGGCGGGCCGTTCCAGTTCGAGGCGAAGCTCATCGGCGCGGATGTCGTGAGCGGTGACGAACTCGGCCGCGGCGTCGCCATCGACGACACGCTCGCCGTCGTCGGATGCTGGCCGTTCTTCGGCAACGGCATCGGCAAGGCCTATGTCTTCCGACGCGCCGGAACGGCCTGGACGCAGGAGGCGAAGCTCACCGCTCCGGACGGCGCGAGCGACGACTACTTCGGATTCTCCGTTTCGTGCACGAGAAGCGGCGGAACGGAGCGCATCGCCTGCGGCGCGTGGGCCGACGATGTCGCCGGAACGACGAATCAGGGTTCGGTGTGGATCTTCGAGTCAGGCGGCGGCGGATGGGCGCCGACGGAGCAGCTCATCGCCACCGACGGCGCTCCAAGCGACTACTTCGGATTTTCGCTCGCGTTCGCGTGCGAGTCGCTCGTCGTCGGCGTTCGGCTCGACGATGTCGAAACCGCGACGAATCGTGGATCGGCGCGGGTCTGGTGGATCGCCGACGACGATGCCGACGGCGTCGCCGATCGCTGCGGCGCGGCTGAGGATCTCGACGGCAGCGGAGCGGTCGATGCCGCCGATCTCGCGGTGCTCCTCGGCGCATGGGGTCAGCCGGGCGCGTCGGATCTCGACGGCAACGGGACCACCGACGCCGCGGATCTCGCGGCGCTCCTTGGCGCGTGGACGGGCTGACGGCGGCGCTCAGTGCTTCGCGTGACGCAGCTCGACGGTGATGCGATGGGACTCGCGATAGGTCATCGTCGCGCTGGTGCTCGTCTCGGTCGCCCAGATCGCGTCGATGCGCGAATAGGGCAGGAAGACGCGGCTGCGACCGGTTTCGAGCACGATCTCGAAGTGATCGGTGCCGGCGGCGCAGAGCTTCGCGGGACTGAACTCACTGGCGTCCGGGAGATTCACCTCGATGTCCGCGTTCGCGTAGAGAACGAGCAGATCGCGGAAGGTCGAGAAGCGCGGGTGCCGCAGCGTCGCGGCATGGACCATCGTCTCGACCACCGGCGGCGCCGCCGCCGCCGCCGGCTCGGGCGCATGTTGCGGAAAGGCGAGTCCGCGGACATGCGTGGCAAGCACCCACTCGGTGTGGCCGCTCTGCTGCACCTCCCCTTCCGGCGTCAGCTCTCCGTGCGCCGCCGCGTCCTTCAACTGCTCGGCGGTCATCCAGGGGGAGACGCGCGCGCCGACGCGATATCGATACTGAACGCTCACCGCCGGCGCTCCCGACGGCACCTGTCCCGTTGTCGACTGTCCGGTTGCGGATTGAGGCATGTCTGACCTCCCGCGCGGCACCGCACGCGAAGCTCCGGCGCTGGCCACCGAACGATGTCACGACGACGCGACGCGCACCGCGCGCTCGACCGCACCCGTCGGGCAATCATCCGCATGTCCAACCATTGCCGCTTGCGTCCCCACGATGGCACGCTGCGACGACGACCCACACGCTCGCCGCTCGATCGCACGGCAACAGCCTCGCGCGGCGCACCGCGCGACTTCTATTGAAACACGGCCGGAGACGCACACAAGGGAAATTGCTCGAAGTGTCGGCAATTCGACTGAGTTGAGTTCGTGAAGGGCGTCACGAACGGGCCATCTTCGAAATCAACTCCGAAGTCATCGAACGAGCGAGCGCAGGAGTCGCGCGGCCTGCTCGAACTCGTCGATCGGCATCCACTCGTCCGCCCGGTGGGCATTCGAAATGTCGCCCGGTCCCCAAATGACGCAACCGAGCCCGAGCTGGGCGAGCCTGCCCGCATCGGTGCCGAAGCCGACGCCACACTCGTCGGCCTGTCCCACGAGTCCGGTCAGCTCGCGATGAAGCGGCTCGTTCGCCGCGGTCGCAAAGGCGGGCGTTTCGTTGCGAAGCTGGACCGATACCGCTCCGTCGGGCACGACCGCGCGCACGGCCTCCTCGAGCTCCATCATGAAGCGAGCGCTGTCCATGCCGGGAAGGAGCCGCACGCCGACATCGATTTTGCAGAGCTCGGGAATGACATTGATCGCCGTGCCGCCGCGGATACGCGCCGAGGTCAGCACGGGAAAGGGCACCTCCGGAAAGAGCGAACTCTCGGGACCGCGCCGCGCGGCGAGTTGCTTGCGAAGGACAGCGAGGGCCTGCACGACCAGCGCGCCCCGCTCGATCGCGTTCACGCCCTTGTGCGGAAATCCGCTGTGCGCAGCGACCCCGCTGACGCTGATCGCGATGGTGAGGTGCCCCTTGTGTCCGCGCACGACGCGCATCGATGTCGGTTCCCCGACGAGCGCCCGGCGCGGGAGCGCGCGGTCGCGCGGCCAGTCGCGAGCGAACTTCGCGGCGCCGATCGTGCCGATCTCCTCGCAGCAGGTCAGAAGAAGCTGAAGCGGTTCGCGCGGCGGGTGCGCGGCGGCCTCACGAAGCAGGTTCATCGCGATCGCGTCGAACCCCTTCATGTCGCACGCCCCGCGACCGATGAGCCGTCCGTCGCGCTCAACCAGCTCGAAGGGATCGCTCGTCCACTCGGGCTCCTCGGCGGGCACCGTATCGACATGGCCGCAGAGGAGAAGTCCCTCGCCGGATGCGCACGCGGGCCCGACCGAGAGCAGCAGGTTTTCGTATCCCCCGCCGCAGTCGAAGGCCTCGCAGCGGATGCCGTCGAGGTCGAGATACTCCCGCACGAAACCGCTGAACGGCCGGTTCGGCCGCGAACTCGTCGAGTCGATCGCGACAAGCCGCGCGAGAAGGTCACGGTTCGAGAGAGCGCTCTTCACGGCCGCAAGGATACCGATGAATCACGGGCGTCGGGTCACGCCTGCGGCTCGGTCTCGAGGGCGCCGAGAGCCTGAAGCGCCTCGACGACGACCGTCGCGTAGGTGTAGCAGGGACCGCCGCCCATCATGATCGCGACGCCGGCGACCTCGAGCACCTGGGGGGCCTTCGCTCCGAGCTTGATGCACTTTTCGACATGGGCACGAATGCAATTCTCACAGCGAAGCGCGATGCCTATGCCGAGCGCGACATATTCCTTCTCGAGTTCGCCGATCGCGCCATCGCGCATGGTGCCCTGATAGAGGGCGCCGAAACCCCTTGCGGCGTCGGGCATGGCGCCCTTGACCGCCTTCATGCGGGAGGACCAGGTTGCGTACCACTCGGCTGCGGATGCTGCATTGGAGGACATGTCGGATTGCTCGTTGAAAGAGAAAGTGAACCGTCGGGACCGCGATCGCTCCCGGCTGCGGTCGCGGGCCGGTCCGAGTCGTCGCGCCGGAGGAAGGTTCCCTCGCGCGAAGCGTCTGCGGCGCGACGGTGCCCTCGCACGGCGGTCGATACACTCCAGCCATGACTTCCCGGTTCCGGCAGCGCATTCTCGACCATCTCCGCCACGACGCCTATCGGCCCTCGGAGATTCGGGAGGTCGCCCGACAGCTCCGCGTCCCGGAGGAGAGCATCACGGAGTTCGAGTCGGCGATCGATCAGCTCCTTCATGCCGGAAAGCTCGAGATGGGCGCGGACGAGCGCCTCCGCCTGCCGCTCTTCGGCGACGAGGCGGTCGGTCGCATTCGCATCACCCGCGGCGGCTTCGGGTTTCTCATTCCCGACGAGCCCACGCGCGAAGGCGACCTGTTCATCCCGGAGTTCGCGACGATGGACGCGATCTCCGGCGACCGGGTCCGCGCCCGGATCACCCGGAAGTCGGCAAAGCCGCGCAAGGGGCGCGGCGCCGGCGCCGGCGGTCCGCCCGAACGGGGCGAGCTGACCGGCCGCGTCGTCGAGATCATCGAGCGCGGCCAGTCGCGCTTCGCCGGCGTCCTCGAGAAGGAAGGGCGAACATGGCTCGTGCGCCCGGACGGCCGGGCGCTGCGCGACGCGATCGTCGTGCGCGATCCCTTCGTCAAGAATCCTCTCGCGAAGGTCGGCGACAAGTGCATCGTCGAGATCACGCTCTGGGGCGAGCGCGAGACGCTGCCGGAGGGCGTGATCGTCGAGATCCTCGGCGAGGCCGGCCGTCCCGATGTCGAGACCGAGGCGGTCATCGCTTCGCACCAGATCCGCACCGCGTATCCGGATGAGGCGATGGAGCAGGCCGCAGAGGCCGCGCGCAGTTTCGAGCGTCTCTCGAAGGGTCCGTGGTCCGATCGACTCGACCTCACCGGAGCGTTCATCTTCACGATCGATCCGCCCGACGCGAAGGATTATGACGACGCCATATCGATAGCGCGCACCGTGGAGGGTGAGTGGGAGCTCGGCGTGCACATCGCCGATGTCGCCCACTTCGCCCCGGCGGCGAGCCCGCTCGACCTCGAGGCCCAGGCCCGCGGCACGAGCGTCTATCTGCCGCGTCGCGTGATCCCGATGTTGCCCGAGCAGCTCAGCAACGGCGTCTGCTCGCTCCAGGAGGGCGTCGCCCGCTTCACGAAGAGCGTCTTCATCCGCTTCGACGAGAAGGGACGCGTGGTCGGCCAGCGCGTCGCCGCGACGGTGATCCGGAGCGCGAAGCGACTCACCTACATCGAGGCCCAGGCGCTGATCGACGGCGATCTCGGCAAGGCCCGTGACCACGCGAAGACCGAGCCGGAGTACGCGAGCGAGCTGCTCGATGCGCTGCGGCTCTCGAATCGGCTTGCCCACACGCTGCGCGAGCGCCGTCGGCGCGACGGCATGATCGCCCTGCATCTCCCGCAGTCGGAACTCGTCTTCGACGCCGAGGGTCATGTCATCGACGCCGTTCCCGAGGACGCGTCGTTCACGCACACGCTCATCGAGATGTTCATGGTCGAGGCGAACGAGGCCGTCGCCCGGCTCTTCGCCGACCTGGAGCTTCCGCTCCTGCGGCGCATCCATCCCGAGCCGAGCTACGGCAACATCGAGGAGCTGCGCGTCTACGCGCGGCTCGCCAAGGTCGACCTGCCCGATGCGCCGACCCGCAAGGACATTCAATATCTGCTCGAGCGCACGCTCGACTCGAACTCGACCCGCGCGATTCACTTCGCCGTGCTCCGCTCGCTGGCGAAGGCGAGCTACAGCCCGTTGCTCGAGGGACACTTCGCGCTTGCGAGCGAACACTACGCACACTTCACGAGTCCGATCCGCCGCTATCCGGACCTGCTCGTCCATCGGGCGCTGCAGGCGTATCTCGACGCGACCGACAACGGCCGCGATGTCCCGACGGGCAAGAACAGGCGCAAGCTCGCCCGCGACCTCGCCTCCGATCCGCGGGTGATCGACGAGGGAATCCTCATCGAGCTCGGCAACCAGTGCACCGAGCGCGAGATTGCCGCAGAGGAGGCCGAGCGCGATCTGCGCACCTTCCTCATCCTTCAGATGCTGGAGGAAAAGCACATGGGCGACGAGTTCGAGGCGACGGTCACCGGCGTCGTCGGCAACGGCACCGTCTTCGCTTCGCTCGAGAAATACCTCGTCGACGGAGCGATTCCCGGTCGCGAACTCGGCGGCCCCGACGGCCGCTCCGATCGCTGGATGCTCGTGCCGACCACCGGGCGACTCATGGCCGCGAAGAGCGGGGCGTCGATCGGCGTCGGCGATCTCGTCCGCGTCGCGATCGATCGCATCGATCTCGCCGCGCGGCAGATGACCCTTCGCATCGTCCGCTTCGCCGAAGCGCCGCCGCTCGCCCTCGATGCGACCGGTGCGCCGAAGCAGAACCGCAACGGCCCGCGCGACGGCGTCTACGACCCGAACGCCCGCGGCGGCAAGGGCAGCCGCGGGCGCATCGATGGCCACCGACGCGGATTCAAGCAGGGCCGTCGCGGGAAGAAGAGCCGCTGAGCGGGCGGGGCTGATCCTCGCGCCGATCGGCGTCCTCAGCCGATCGGCAGCTTCTCGGCGAAGAACGCCCGCATCTTCGCGAAGGCCCGATCGCTGATGGCCTTTCGATACATGAGCCCGCGCGCCGGATCGTTCGCCGTGGGATTCGTGAAGGCGTGCGTCGTGTGACCGTACATGTCAATTTCCCAATCCGCACCGGCGTCGGTCATTTCCTTCGCAAGACCGACGACGGCGTCCGGCGTACACATCGGATCGTCGTATCCGTGGAGGGCGAGAACCGCCGCCGCGATGCGCCCGGGCGCTCCGACCCGCTTCGGATCGGGCGGACCGAAAAGGCCGTGAAACGACACGACGCCGCGCAGTCCGTGCGGCGCGGCGCGGGCGAGGTCGAGGACGCACAGCCCGCCGAAGCAGAAGCCGATCGCGCCGATGTGCTGCGGATCCGCGAGCGGAAGGCGCTTCGCCGTGTTGATTGCGGCGAGCAGCCTTTCGCGCAGAAGGGCCCGATCCTGCAGGAAGGGCGTCATGAGCGCGCCGTTCTCCTCGGGCGAGTTGCCGCGGCGTCCCTTTCCGTAGACATCGATCGCGAAGCCGATGTAGCCGAGACCCGCAAGCTCCTCCGCACGCTCGCGGGCGAAGCCATCCTGTCCGCCCCACGCGTGACAGACGAGAATCACCGGCGCCGGGCGCTCGAGCCCGGTCGGTGTCGCCACATATCCCTCGCACTCCATCGCTTCATCGACATAGGAGAAGAACTCGGTTCGCATGACCGAGATCCTACCGCGATGTGGACAACCTTCCGGATGCTGTCGGCTGCGCAGACCATTGGCAATTCACCCTGAAATTGCGGAAGTGCTCTCGCGGCGCGTTAGAACATGTCGGTCGCGGCGCACGACGCGCCGCCTTACGCCTGCACGCTTGCTTCGGCGAGGGCTGAGGCATCCGGGCGGGAACGGAGGACAGCCATGGGAGGGTGGAACAATCCGCAAAGCGGGTGCGCGATCAGTGCGCGCCGAACGGAAGATGGGGTAGGAACCCGATCGGCGAGCGGGCTCGGAGAGCGGTTCGAAGTCGACCGTAAGCGAGCCGGCCCAGATCGCTCGGGACGGGCGGCGCCGACGCGCATCGCGTCGGGCGGTGGCACTGGGCCGCTTCTGACGCTGCTTGTAGCCGTCGCGCTCGTGCTGGCGAGTTCGGCCGCCGCGCTCGATCGAGCGCGCGGCGCGATCGCGTCGGCGGGGGAACGGCCGCCGACGCTGCGCGAGGAAGTCGCCTTTGAGCCGGCGGGGTCGGAACGCGAACCGAACTTCGGCCGCGGCGTCGCGATCGCCGGCTCGGCGGTGGTGGTCGCCTGTCCGCGCGAGGGCGATGGCGGCACCGCGGGGGGGACCGCCCATGTCTTCGGCGAGAGCAAGCGAGGTTGGCGGCGGACCCAGCGGATTCGCTCGACGACACCCGATGCCCACGACCACTTCGCCTGCGCGATCGCGGCGGACGGAACGCGCATCGTGGTCGGACGCGACCGCGCGGAGGGCGGAAGCGGCTCGACGGGGGGATTCTCCGGCGCGGCAACGGTCTATCGCCGCGTCGGCTTGCACTTCCAGCAGGAAGCGGACTTGACTCACCCGACGCCCGCGGCGGGCGATGAGTTTGGCGCCGCGGTCGCGATTCATGGTGCGCTCATCGCGGTCGGTTCACCGCGCGACGATGAGGGGGCCACTGACGCGGGAAGCGTCCATCTCTGGGCCCTTCGCGACGGCACCTGGATGCCGGAAGGCGAGTTGCGGGCTCCCGATCCGCATGTCGCGGACTGGTTCGGCAGTGCCGTTGCGGTCCACGGCGAATGGGTCGCGGTGGGGGCCTACGGTGCCGATCCGCGAGGCGAGAAGAGCGGCGCGGTCTATCTCTTTCAACGCGGCGAAGCCGGGTGGTCGCTTCAGATGAAGCTCGCTCCGCGGGAGCTCAAGGCCGGCGACTGGTTCGGGTTTTCGCTCTCCATTGACGGCAACTGGCTGGCGGTCGGCGCACCGCGCGACGACTCGGCGGCAGAGTCGTCCGGCTCGGTCCGACTCTTCGAACATCGCGGCGATGAGTGGCTGATGAGCGCGACGCTGTTGCCGCCCGCCGGGTCGGTGACGGCCTGGTTCGGCTATGCGCTCGCCCTCGATCGCGATCGTCTCCTCATCGGCGCGCCGGGCGACGACACGGGGGCAGACTCCGCGGGGATCGCCACGCTTTTCGAGCGCCGCAACGGAAACTGGGTCGCTCGTGCCCAGCTCGCCGCTTCCTCACCGCGCCCGGAAGAGCGCTTCGGAAGCAGCGTGGACCTTCGCGATGACCGCATGATGGTCGGCCGCTACGCGAGCGAGGACGAGCCCGTCGGCATGCCGAAGGCGTGGCTCTTCCGGCTGCGCGCCGACTCGGCGAACTCCGCAAGTCCGGCGACGCACGATCGCATCCGACCCGGCGATCCCGAGCCCGGAGGTGCGTCATGAACGGCGCGTTCTTCGTTCGATCAGGACGACTGGGCTTCCCCGTCGCTCCCGGCGGCGCGATAGCAATGCTCGATCACCCCGTGCCACTGGGCGATGTTCGAGCAGGCGATGAAGGCGGACTTCACCTTGGCCGCATCCGGGTGATGGCGAGCGAACTTGATCCCGAACTTCCGCATCATCCGCCCGGCGGCACGCTCGCCGTGCAGCTTCACGGAGAGGTCGAAGTGATCGAGGAGCGCAGCGCGCTGCTCGGCGAGCGTCGGCACCGTCGGCTGCTCGCCGCGCATGAGCTGTCGTGCCTGACGGAAGATCCACGGATTGCCGATGCACCCGCGGGCGACGCTGACCGCGTTCACGCCGGTGAACGCGAGCATCGCGAAGATGTCCTCGACCTGCCAGATGTCCCCCGAACCGAAGAAGAGGCGATCGGGATGCCGTTGCCTGAGATCGCGGAGGAACTCCCACTTCGCCGGTCCGAGGTACTTCTGCTGAACGGTGCGGCAATGCACCGTCGCCCAGAGATATCCGAGCTCGTACACCGCGTCGAAGATTCGCTCGAACGCCGCGGCCATCGCCGGCGTGTCGTCGTAGGAGCGACGGAGCTTCACGGTGCATGGAATCGATGCGGGAACGGCGGCCCGCACGGCGGCGAGGACGGCGATGGCATCATCCGGGTGGGCGAGAAAGTGCCCGCCCCGATTGTTCCGCTTGATCTTCTTCACCGGACAGGCGAGGTTCACATCGATCACCTCGTACCCCATGCCGACCAGAATGCCGGCGCCCTGCGCCATCTCCTCGGGGAAGGTGCCCATGATCTGGCCGGCGATCGGATGGTCGTCGAGCCCCGCTGCGAGGTTGTCCTCGATCTCGCCCATTCCGCACTCCGTGGCCAGGAGGTCCGGGTCCTCCTTGCGCCGTCCCTTGCCGCCGTTGATGAGCGTGCGGTCAAGAAGCGCCTCGGTGATGCAGAAGGGCGCGCCGTGGCGTCGGGCCACGATGCGCATCGGCCCGTCGGAGTACCCGGCGAGGCCCGCCTGAAAGAAGGGCGCGTCGAAACCCGGGACATGCCGCGCGATGCGCGGGTCCATCACATGCGTGCGGGCGATCTCCTCGACCGAGCGGTCGAGCGTCCAGCGGTACCGGTCCTCACTGCCCTCGGGTGCGTCGGGGGCGGCGGTTGGCTCGAGGTGGACGGACATGGCGGGGTTCGTGACTCGTGGAGGCAAGGGGCGCTGGAACCGCGGAGCGAACAGCTTCGCCTGCCTCGCGTGAAGGGCGTGCGGAGAGTCCCGGAGCCTTCATCTTCCGCACTCGGTCCCGAATGTCCAAACCGAGCGTCGAACTGGTGGTCGGCGGCTGGGCCACTTGGGCTACCTGGGCTACTCGGGCCAATGGGGCCAATGGGGACCGCGTGGGCGACTGCGCGTCAGGCAGCGAGCGGATCGACAGCTCGCCTTCCGACTGACAGGCGCAGCCGGAGCCCGATCGCGAGCGGTGGCAAGGTCGCTACGGAATCAACTGGTCGCAGCCACCCGCAGTCATCCGGTCTCGGGCGACACATGCCGCCGCGCCCCTGCCTCATCCCGCGGGCGCCTCTCATTCCATTTCCGCTCGACCCACCCTCTTGGGAGCCCAGGCATCCGGGCGTGCCGAGGCGACCCGCGACGGTGCCGGCCGTGCCGCCGCCAGTGACACCCCCCTCCCAGCCGCCATCCCAAACGCCCGCGATGCCGCCCGCCGCCCCCCAACGGAAGCCTCCGTCGAAGAAGCCCGCCAGGTTGGACCAGCGCGCGTCGGGCTCGCCCCGAGGAATTGGGTTCAGAATGTGTGCTCGGTCGCTGCGGGAACGACTCCGGCCGTACGAAATCAACGCTCCTGATATGGCCCGTTCAAGTCGCCCGCTGGTGGTCACGCGAACGGCGTGCCGCTTTCCGGTAAACTACTCGGCCCGGTACGGCCTCGCGGAAGCCGTCGCGTTCGCGTCGGACCCCGCTGGCCTTCCCCCAGCCTCGCCATGGGACTCGAAGCCACCTGCACCGCCGCGATCGACGGCACCGAACGCTCCGGAAAGGCGCAACTCGAATCGACCGAACTGGTCGTCTCGGGCAAGCCCAAGATCCGGATTCCGCTCGACACCGTCGCGAACGCCTCGCTCCGCGGCCCTCGGCTCCGCGTCCGCACGCACGACGGCAAGGAACTCGTCCTCGCCTTCGACGATGAGGGGACGGCGAAGAAGTGGCACGAGAAGCTGCTCGCGCCGCCCAAGTCCCGGCTGGAGATCCTGGGCGTCGAGAAGGACCACAATGTCCTCCTCCTGGGTGACTTCAGCGCTTCCGTCCGCGATGAACTTACCGCCGCCTTGGCGACGCCGCCGGCCACGCGTCCGATCGGGGCTCGCCGCTACGACATCGTCATCGTGCTGCTCCGCGAACCGCGAGAGCTGGCGCGGCTTCGGTCTGCCGGTGAGCGCACCAGCGAGAAGGGCGCACTCTGGGCAGTCTGGCCGAAGGGCCGCGCCGACCTGAAGCATGAGGATGTGGTCACGGCCGCCACCGAGCTGGGACTCGAGCAGACGAAGTCGATGGCATTCGACGCGACGCTCTCGGCGCTCCGCCTCGTCCGAGCCGCGAAGAAGTAACCGGCGACGAACGCTTCGATCGTTGTCAGGTCGTTTGCCGCTCGGCGTTTGCGCGCCCAACGCGGCGCGGCCTTCCCAGCGATCCGTGCGGTCGAGCACGACCGCGCCCATTGCCACCGCTCTCCATAGCCGCGTCTCAGTTTTTGTTGCCATTCCAAGATTTCGGCAGCCGTTCACGACGGCGCTTCCGTATTCCATTGCACGACATTGGGGGGATCGATGCTGCATGTACCTGGACCGGATTGTTTGCCCATCGCGGGCGTACTCGTCGCTGTCGGCCGCAACCCGTGGCGCGTTCCGCTCGACGCGCCACGCCGCCCATGCGGGACCGGTGTCGACCGGGTCGATCCGACCACAGTCGCTCGTCGCGCGGGCGGTCACCCCTTGGCGAAGGCTGTGTCGACCTTTCGACCTGCTCTCTGCGTGATGGTCACGATCGCCGCGATGCTCGCGCTCGACCAACGCACACACGCATCGGAAACGCTCTGGCTGTCGGCGCAGGACCGCGCGTTCAGCGACCGATCGGCCTGGAGCGCCGGCGTTCCGTCGGCCGCAACCGATGCCATCTTTGGCCTCGTGCCTTCGGTTACCCCCTTCAGCGTTTCCGTCGACGCACTGTTCGGGATCAAGAACCTCATCGTGCGCTCCCAGTCGCCGAGGTTCGTGATGTCGGACGCTGCGACAAGCGACGGAACCAACGATCGCGATGGCGGCGGCGGCGCATCGGATGATCAGCGCGGCCTGACGATCACCGGAGCGACTGGCAGGATCGATGTCTGGAGCGAAGCGGCCGGCGATGGCGACGATGGCGACGCGGCCCCTGCCGCCGTCGAGTTTCTGGGAGGCGTTCTCGAAGCGCCGATCGCTCGCATCGGCCTCGCGCGATCATCATCGGGAAGCGTCACCATGATCGGGACCGCCGCCGTCGTCGATGAGGTCATCCTCGGCGACGATCTTCCGCTGAACGGAAGCGATGGCCCTGGCGGTACCGGCTCGCTCCTCCTCAGCGACGGAAGCACGCTGCGCTTCAGCAAGGCGATCCGCGTCGGATCCGAGGGTGGCGCCGGCCTTCTGCGACTCTCGGGTGCAGGCACGGTCTTGGATATGGATAGCTTCGATCCGCTCGGCGGAGACACGCTCCACATCGGCGCTCCCGCTGGCGGAACGGGCGTAGGCGAGGTGGTCGTCGAGGACGGCGCGAGAATCGCTTCGGACAAGGCCATCTTCGGCAGCCTGCCCCAATCCGGCCGCCTCATCGTGCGTGGCCCCGGGTCCATCGCACAGCTCGGAAACGCGCCGCAGGGGGCGATCGACATTCGGCTCGAGTCTGGCGGCGTCGTCAACGCTCGAAACCTGCAACTCACCCCCGAAGACCGCATGACCTGGCGAGTCAGCGGCGGAAGCACCGGCTTCTTCACCAACGATGGCGACTGGACGCTTGGCGGAACTGCAAGGATCGAACTGGCCGACGGCGAGACGATCCCCGCCGGAACCGTCATCCCGATCGCGTCAACGATCCTCGTCAACGGTTGGTTCGCGGCGGTCGAGCTTCCCGACAACGACGGCGTGCCGCTTCAGTTGCTGCTGGCCGGCAACGCTCTCCTCCTCACCGCGCCGAATGTCGTTGCGATCGACATCACGCCGTCGCGAGTCACGCTCATCGAGGGATACTCGGCCGAGCTCCTCGCCCAGGTCGTCTATCAGTCAGGCGTGCAGATCCCCACGACCGCCGCGAACTGGAGCTCAGCCGACGCGACGATCGCGACGGTCTCCGCAAGCGGCGTTGTTGCGGCCGTCAGCCCCGGTTCGACCTCGATCAGCGCGACGGTCGGCGGGCTCGCCACCTCCATCCCGGTCACGGTGCTTCCCTTCCCCGATCAGGGCATCGATCTGATGAGCGTGACGGCCGACGGCGTGCAGGCGAACAAGTCATGCGCTCCGACGAACACGACCGTGATGACCTCCGGCAACGGGCGCTTCGTCGGATTCGCGACCGACTCGACGACGCTCGATCCGCTCGACACGAACGGCCTCCTCGATGTCTACCGGAAGGACCGCTGGACCGGCGTCATCGAGCGCATCTCGGTCTCGGCGAATGGAGGCGCTTCGAACGGCGCTTCCGTCGGCATCGTTTTCTCGCACGACGGCCGGTACGCGGCGTTCCTGAGCAGTGCGACCAACCTTTTGCCCGGCGGCACCGCACCCTCCGGAGCGCAGATCTATGTCCGCGACACGCTCACCGGCGTCACCACGGTCGTCACGGGCGATCTTCCCGGCTTGGGCATCGCCAGCGCGCTCAGTCTGCCCTCGATCTCCGATGACGGGCGATTCGTCGCCGCGCGATTCCGTTGTCTTCCTCTCCTTCCTTCCTTTGCCGATTCCGAAGCGCGCGTCTCCGTCGGAAGCGCCCCGCTTGACATCGTCCTTCGCGTCGATCGGCTGACAGGCGAAACACTTCCAGCGAGCGTCAACGCTCAGGGGCAGCCGCTTCCCTCAGGCACCAACTTCGGAGGCGTCGTGATCTCGGGCGACGCGAGCGCGGTCCTCTTCCTGTCAAGTGCCCCGATTCTTCCCGACTCGCCATCCTCGCTGCAGGCCTATCTCCGGCGATTCCCTTCCGGCGAGACGATCGCAGCGTCGCGCTCCGCCAACGGCAGCTACGCCAACGACGACCTGCTTTCCCTGCAAGTCGATCGCACGGGACGGCGCGTCGCCTTCCTCTCCGAATCGACGAACCTTGGAACGCCGCTCGACGCGTGGCGTGATTTCTTCATCGTCGACACGCTCACCGGAACGATCGAGATCGCCAACACGAACGCCAACGACGAACCGGCCAACGCCACGATCGGCTCCATCGCAATGAGCGCCGACGGCCGGTTCGCCACCTTCCGGAGTCCGGCGACCAACCTGGCGTCGCCATCAAGCCCGAGCAGCGTCATCTACCGCAAGGACCTCCTCACCGGCGAGGTCATCACCGTCAGCGTCGGTGCGATCGGCACTCCGAACGGCGGATCGGTCGCGGGCTCGGCTGTTTCCTCAGACGGCGGAGTCGTCGCCTTCGGCAGCGAGGCAAGCGATCTCGTGCCGGCTGACTTCAACGACGAGGTCGATGTCTTCGCCCGCCCGATGCCCGCATCGCGCGCCGGGGACATCAACGGCGATGCCATGATCGGCGCTGAGGACCTCGCCGAGTTGCTCGCGGCATGGGGCTCCTCCGACTACTGGGCCGATCTCGACCGCGACGGGGCGGTCGGTCCCTCGGACCTCGCCTTGCTGCTTGGATCGTGGACACCCGCGGCGGACCGCTGACCCGTCGCACGCGACGACATCGAATCGACCACGCCTCTCACCCAGCCGCGCTACCGAACGCGCCAGCTCTCATCGACGGTCCACCGCATCGGCTCGTCACGACAGTCGATGTGCACCATGAAGAATCCGCCTCGGTGAGCGCGGACATGCGGCCACATGACCTCACGATCGGTCGCGGGAATCGGCAGCTTCTCGACCTCGTCGACCGGATGCCACTCGAGGGTTCCCTCCTCGAAGACCTTCCGCCGGACCTCGTCGTCGCGAATCGGTCGCGTGACCTCGTAGAGGAAGATCAGCCAGTGGTGCTTCGCCTGATAGGCCTTCTCGCTCACGATGCCGCAGAGGCGGATCTCGTCGCTGCGAAGCTCGATTTCGGCCTCTTCGAAGATCTCGCGCCTGGCGCACTCGTGGGGGCTCTCGCCGGTGGGCACCTCAAGCTTGCCGCCGATCGGCGAGTACATGTGGGTGTTCGGCTCCTTCTTGCGATGAAGGAGAAGCAGTCGCCCCTGTTCGTCGTAGAGGTAGCACAGCACCGCGATGCGATACGGCAGGTGAGCGACATCGTATGGATCGCGGGCCGGCTGGCCGTTCGCGGCGGCGTCCGTCACGCGGTCACCGCCTCCAGACGACGCAGGCCGAACTCCGCGAGCAACTCGCTGATCCGCGTCGTCGCCTCCTTCGTCGGCGGCACGAGCGGCAGCCGAAGCGAGCCGGTGTCGCGACCGAGGATCTTCATCGCCGTCTTGACCGGCACGGGATTGATGTCGAGGGTGAGAAGCCCGCGGCAGAGCCGGAAGAGCTCCTGGTGGATGCGCTTCGCCTCCGCAAAGCGGTCGCCGAGGAACGCGTCGCAGAGCCCCTGCACCGTTGCCGGGATCAGGTTGCTCACCACGCTCACCACGCCCTGGCTGCCGCAGGCGGCGAAGGAGAGGGTGAGCGAATCGTCACCGCTGAGAATCGTGATCGGGCAGCGCTGGGCGATCTCGCTCGCCGAGTCCATCGAACCGGTCGCTTCCTTGATCGCCCGGATGTTCGGGTGCCGCGCGAGACGCTCGACGGTCTCGGGGCTGATTGCGACGCCGCAGCGCCCCGGGATGTTGTAGAGCATCACCGGCAGGTCGCAGGAGTCGGCCACCGTCATGAAGTGCCGATAGAGCCCCTCCTGCGAGGGCTTGTTGTAGTAGGGGCTCACCTGAAGCGACGCGTCGGCGCCGGCGGACTTCGCGAAGCGGTGCATCGCGACGGCGTGCACGGTGTTGTTCGAACCGGCGCCGGCCACGACCTGTAGCCCGAGCGGCTTGGCCACCCGAATCGTCGTCGTGATGACCTCGCGGGCCTCCTCATCGGAGAGCGTCGGGCTCTCGCCCGTCGTTCCGCAGGGGACGACGCCGGTGACCTTGCCCGCGGCCTGGAAGCGCACATGCTCCTCGAGGCGGGCGAGATCGACGGTCGAACCGTCGGCGGAGAACGGGGTCACGATGGCGGTGTAGGCGCCGCGAAACTGAATGGCCATGGCTTGCTTCGTCCTGGAAACTCGGAACGCGGAGTGTAGCCAAAACGGCGTCACAAACGCGTTCCATCGTCGCGCGAAGCGATCGCACCCGATGCCGCCTCCCGGCCGACGCCCCGGGCCGTGCCTTACCGGCGCATCGCCGCCTCGCGCAGCAGCCGCTTCATCTCGGCCACGGCCGTCCGCATCCCGGTGAAGATCGCCCGCGACACGATCGCATGACCGATATGCAGCTCGCGCACGCCGGGCAGCGCCGCGATCGGCTGCACATTCACATAGTTGAGGGCGTGTCCGGCGTTGAAGCGCATCCCGAGTTCGCGCACCCTGCGCCCCGCCGCAGCGACCTTCGCAAGCTCGTCCAGGGCGCCATCGGCATCGCGACGGGCGTGGAACGCGTGGGCGTAGGGCCCGGTGTGAATCTCGCAGACATCGGCCCCGAGCAGCTTCGCCGCCTCGATCTGGGCAATGTCCGCATCGATGAAGACGCTGACGACGATGCCCGCCTGCTTCAGCGCCGCGATCTTCCTCCGCAGATGCTCGCCCCCCCCGATGACATCGAGCCCGCCCTCGGTGGTGACCTCGTGTCGACCCTCGGGCACGAGCATGGCAAGCTCCGGCCGGATGCGCGTCGCGATCGCGATCATCTCGTCCGTGGCGGCCATCTCGAGATTGAGCTTGATCTGCACGAGATCCCGCAGGCGGCGCACATCGTCGTCCTGGATGTGCCGTCGGTCCTCGCGCAGGTGCACCGTGATGCCGTCGGCTCCCCCGAGATGGGCCTCGACCGCCGCCCACACCGGATCGGGCTCATAGGTGCGCCGGGCCTGTCGCACCGTGGCGACATGATCGATGTTGACCCCAAGCTCGATCGGTGCCGATCCGAGCGGTCCGCGATCGGACAAGCCCGCGGCACCGCCGCCCCCCTCGCCACCTTGGACAGACCTGCTCGCCGCGTTGCTCATAGGCCCGGAGCGTAACGCTCGGAAGACCGGACCGCCGCGGGCAACGGAGCAAATCGCCTTCCGCCTGCCGGTACACTTCCGGCTCTGCGTGCGTGTGCGTTCCGGCAGCGACCCGTCGAGCATGAGCGAATCGACCTTGACCACCTTTCACGACAAACTCGCGTCCCTTCGCGCCGACATCGTCCGCCAGGGCGAGCGGGTCTATGACCTGACCCAGCGTGCGGTCGAGTCCTACTTCGACCTCGATAGCGCGAAGGCCGCGACGATCGCGACGCTCGACGACGAGATCGACCGGGTCGATGTCGAGATCGAGCGGGCCTCGATCCCGCTCCTCGCCCTGGGACCGACCGACCCCTACGACATCCGCTCGGTGCTCACCATCGTGAAGGTCAACAACGAGCTCGAGCGCGTCGCGGACTGCGCGGTCGCGATCGCCGAGGTCGTGCTTCGCGAAGGGAAGCCGACCGAACGCGTCCCCGAGACCTTTCGCGTGATGGCCAACAGCGTGCTCGGCATGCTTCGGGACTCGAATCGCGCGTTGGCCAAGAACAACGCATCGACCGCCCAGCAGGTGCTCCTCTTCGACGACACGATCGCCGACTTCAAGGAGAAGATCTCGCTCGACGCCCAGGAGCGGGTCGCCCGCGGCGCGATCAGCGCGACCTTCGCGTTTCGGCTGCTCGCCGTGACGAAGTCGCTTGAGCGAATCGCCGATCACTGCACCAACATGTGCGAACAGATCATCTATCTCGAAAGCGGACGCATCGTGCGCCATCGCCCCGAAGGCTGGTCGGAGCCGATTTCGCCGGACGCGTAGAGAGCCCCCCGCACCAAGCCCTCCCCTCGCTCACCGCCCACCGCACGCTTCCCCACCTCCGGCCTCCCCGAATCCAAGGCTCCCCGTGTCCTACCACGCCTCCGCCCCGGTCGCCGACTCCGCCCTCGACCTTCGCCGCCGCTTCGAGGCCGCGGGTCAGGGCCATGTCTTTCGTTTCTTCGATTCGCTTGACCAGGCCTCCCAGCGGGCGTTCCTCGAGCAGCTTGCGGCCGTCGACCTCGCGGAAATCAAGCGGCTCCACGCTCAGCTTGCGACGAAGGAGAGCGCGATCGACCTGACCGCGATCGAGCCCGCACCGTATGTCGCGGCGGACGATTCAAGTGCCGCCGGCTTTCGAGGCATCGGTGAGGACCTCGCCCGCGGCGGAAAGGTCGCGGCGTTCGTGGTGGCCGGAGGCCAGGGCACGCGCCTCGGATGGCGCGGACCGAAGGGCACCTATCCCGCGACCGTGGTCACCGGGAAGCCGCTCTTCCGCGTCTTCGCCGAGCAGATCCTCGCCGCCAGCCGCGCCTATGGCGTGACGATCCCGTGGTATGTGATGACGAGTCCGCTGAACGACGCGGACACGCGAGCGTTCTTCCGCGACAACAACTGGTTCGGGCTCGAGGAACGCAATGTCTTCCTCTTCCCGCAAGGCACCATGCCGTCGATCACGACCGACGGCAAGCTGCTGCTGGAGGAACGCGGCGTGCTCGCGGTCAATCCCGACGGCCACGGCGGAGCGCTTCGTGCGCTCAGGGCGAGCGGCGCGATCGAGGACATGCAGGCCCGCGGCATCACCCAGCTTTCATACTTTCAAATCGACAATCCGCTCGTGCGCGTGATCGATCCGACCTTCCTCGGACTGCACGCCGCGCATCCCGCATCGAGCGGCGAGATGTCGAGCAAGATGGTCGCCAAGCGCAACGCCGGCGAGAAGGTCGGCGTCTTCTGCCGCGAGCGCCGCGGCGGCGCGAGCCGCACGCGGGTGCTCGAGTACTCCGACCTGCCGCCGGCCATCTCCGAGGCGACCGATGCCGACGGGCGCCTGCGCTTCCGCGCCGGCTCGATCGCGATTCATGTTCTTTCGATTGATTTTATTGATCGCCTCACCCGCGACCCCGCCGGCTTCGGCCTTCCCTTCCACCGCGCAATCAAGAAGGTGCCCTTCATCGATGTCGCGACCGGCGAACGCGTCGAGCCGAGCCAGCCGAACGCGGTGAAGTTCGAGGCCTTCATCTTCGACGCGCTCGCCCAGTGCGGCAGCTCGCTCGTCGTCGAGACGCGACGCACCGAGGAGTTCGCCCCGATCAAGAACGCCTCCGGCGACGACTCGCCCGCCTCGAGCCATCAGCTCCAGAGCGAGCGCTCCGCCACATGGCTCGCCGCGGCGGGCGTCCGCATCCCGCGCCGTGCCGACGGCTCCGTCGATGCCCGCATCGAGATCTCGCCGCTCACGGCACTCGCGCCGGAGGACCTTCGCCGCGTGCAGCTTCCCGCCGAGATCGCGGCGGGAAGCGATGTGGTGATCTGATCCACGCAGCGCGACCGACGCTCACGGCGCCGGACGCAGGTCGCGGATCTCGGCTTCCGCCTCCTCCGCGCCGAGATAGCGGTCGATGCCGACCGTCACGACGAGGTCGTAGAGGCGGCCCGCGATCAGATGCGCCGCGTGACGCCGCCCATCCCACCACTTCGCCTTCAGCGTGCGCCCGTTGCGGTTGGTGAAGCGGAGGAGTAGATGCTGCCCTTCCTTTCCCATCGCCTTCGGCGGCGCGATCAGCGATGCGCCCTCGATCAGGAGCGAGGGCCGCGGATTGCCCCGTCCGAAGGGCGCCATCGCCTCCACGCTCCGGACCGTGGGCACATCGATCTCCGCAATCGCCGCGGCGCCGTCGATTTCGATCGTGCGAACGAGATCCTCGGGCCGGAGCCGCTCGGCCGCATAGCGCGTGAAGGCGAGGCGGAAGTGCTCGATCCGCTCCCGGAGGAGGGTGAGTCCCGCGGCGATGTCGTGACCGCCCGACTTGAGCGGCGTTTCGCCGCATCCCTGGATCGCCTCGACAAGCGAAAAGCCCTTCACCGAACGACCGGAACCCTTGCCGAGATCGTCGATCTCCTGCATCAGGATGGTCGGGCGGGCGAAGCGTTCGACCAAGCGCGAACAGACGATGCCGACGACGCCAGCGTGCCAATCAGGCGACGAGAGCACGATGGCCGGTTGGTCCGGACCATCCATCCCCCGCTCGACGACGAGCCGACAGGCCGACTCGAAGATGTTTCGCTCCGTCTCCTTGCGCTCGGCGTTGAGGACATCGAGCTCACGGACGATGGCCCGCGCCTCATCGGGCGTCGCCGTGGTGAGAAGCCGCACCGCGGCCTCAGCGCTTCCCAATCGCCCGACCGCGTTGAGCCTCGGGGCGAGTCGAAACGCGACCGTCTCGGACTCGACATCCTTGCCGATGTCTCCAAGCTTCAGAAGGGCGTCGAGACCGACGATGCCGGTACGGGCAATGCCGCGGATGCCGTGCCAGACGATCGCTCGATTCTCGCCGATGAGGGGCATGACATCGGCAATCGTGCCGATCGCGGCGAGCGCGAGGAGCGCAGTCAGCTTCTCCCGAAGGAACTCCGGCAGCCGATGGGCTTGGGCGCTTCCGGCATGACGGTCGAAGATCGCCCACGCGAGCTTCCACGCGACGGCCGAGCCGCAGCACTCGGTGAACCGATGTTCGCGGCCGGGTATGCCCGGATGGGCGATGGCCCGTGCATCCGGGAGGACGCCATCCTCGCGCGGCCGATGGTGGTCGGTGATGAGGAGTTCGACGCCGAGTTCGCGGGCGACAGCGGCCTCCTCAACCGCCGTCACGCCGCAGTCGACCGTGACGATGCACCGGATCCCCTCCGCGGCGAGCGTGCGGATGGCGTCGGCGTTGAGTCCATATCCCTCATCCATGCGATGCGGGACATAGGTGCGGATCGTCGCATCGGGGCGAATCGCCCGGAGCGCGTGCCAGAGGACCGCGGTGGCGGTGATGCCGTCCACGTCGTAGTCGCCATAGATGGCGATCGCGCGATCGGCGACGATCGCTTCGAGAAGCGCATCGGCGACCGCCACGAGGTCGGGGCGTTCCCAAGGCCGCTCGAGATCGGTCAGCGAGGGGCGGACGAACCGTTCGCGTGCCTCGGAGGGAATCCCGCGGGCGGCGAGCAGTCGGTCAAGCAGCGGACCCGCCGGCGCAGCCGCCCCTGAGATGGCGGTCGGCGTCGGTCGCTCGGCTCTCGCACCGAGCGTCACGAGCGGCGACCGCAGCGTCCACCGCCCGACGAGGCCTCGCCCAAGATCGGGAAGCTGGTCGCCGTTCCCTGCGGATGCGAGTTCGACCTCGACGACCGGCAGCCCTTCGCGGACGGATCCGATAGCTGAAGAGGGCGTCGTCGGCGGCAGCATGGGAGGGCATGGTACCGGTCGAGCTCGTCGCTTCTCGGGCATCCGCGCCGGCGGTTCGGCACTTCGGGGGCCCACTGGCCTCCGGTCTTGTCCTATCCTGCGTGCGAGACGCGACCCGCCACACCCTGCCTACTCCCATGAGCATGAACCGCTACAAGACGATCCTTCTCTTCGGCGCGCCTGGCGCTGGCAAGGGCACCCAAGGCAAGATCTTGGGCAAGATCCCGGGGTTCTTCCATTTGGCGTGTGGCGATGTCTTCCGCTCGCTCGACCTCAGCTCCGATCTCGGTCGGAAGTTCATCGAGTTCTCCTCGCGCGGCGAGCTCGTGCCGGACGATCTCACCATCGAAATGTGGCGGCAGAACATGCACGCCCAAACCATCCTCAGCCTGTACAAGCCGGCGGTCGATCTCCTCATCCTCGATGGCATCCCGCGAAGCGTCGCCCAGGCGAAGGCGATGGAAGCGCACCTCGATGTCCTTGAGGTCATCCACCTTGTCTGCCCCGACCGCGACGAGATGGTTCGCCGCATGCGGAAGCGGGCCCTCAAGGAGAATCGGCTCGACGATGCCGATGAGAAGGTCATCCGTCGACGCTTTGAGGTCTACGACCGCGAGACGGCACCGGTCCTTGCGTGCTACGAGCCTTCGATCGTCTCGAATGTCGACGCGATGGGCTCCCCCGCCGAGGTCCTCCAGCATGTGCTGGAAGTCGTTGTGCCGGTCCAGAACCGCCACTTCCGCAACCCGCTCGGCTGAGACGCGAGCGCTGACAGCCCCGGAGGGGAACTTGAGGAAGACCGTCGCCCGCCCCACGCGGCGAGAGCGATGCCGTCGCGACCACTCGATCGTGGTGTAACGCGACGCTGTTGTTGGCCGCTCGTAGAGGAGAGCCCATCGGGGAACCCCCTCCCCTCCGGCATGGTCCGGATGGAATGAGAGGTCGGTGGGCCTCGCACACACCCCACGAGGCTCCCTGAGCCGAGCGGATCGTCTCCGACTCGTCGAAGGAGCCCGACGGATCGCCGGGATGAGGCAGGCGGACTTCTTCGAGCCGCTCGCCAGACATCTCGACCGTCCAGAAAGGACATTCCCATGTCCACCCAGTCCGGCCAGTCCCGCCAGATCAGTCGTTGCCGAGCCAGCCGCCCCACTTCCACCCAGCCCTTCATGCCACCGGTTGGACAGCCGGTTGGGGCCGCCGGCTTGGTGGCCGGTTCGGTGGTTGGCCTTGTGCTCGCGATCAGCTCGATCGCCACGGCGGTCCCGATGGCAGCGTCGAGCGCGGCTGCACCGGGTCAGCAGGCGGCAGAGGCCACCTCCACATCGATGGTGCCGAACGCTGCGGACGAGGCGGCGACGGAACCGGAGGTCGACGAGGAGGGAGGCAGTGAAGTCGACGGCCCCGAGGATCCGACATCGGTCGGGCAGAGCTTCCGGCTCTCAGCGGCGATCGCGGGCGGCGGCTACGCCGAGTTCCTCGTGGACGCCACGCTCCCCACGCTGCAACTCGCCCTGACCGGCATGGGCCTGTCGGATCTCAACCTCGTCGTGATCGACGACGAACTCGGCATGCTTGCCGTCGGGGCCGCGCCGCGTGATCGCGAACGGCTGACGATCACCAACGAGTACCCACGCACGCTCCGAGTGCTCGTCCTGAACGGCGGCCGGAACGCGAATGTCTTCACGCTCTCCGGGTACTGAGTCCGAGCGCCGCCCGCGCCAATCCCAGCACCGCCGCCCAGACTGCCGCCCGCACCGACGCCCGCACCCATCAGCGAATCGCCGCGTGCCGGCGCATCAGGCGGCATGGGCGGGATGGGCGGGACCGAACTCCTCTCCTCGATTTCCTTTCTCCTCCGGGCCGGGCCGAACGCACTGCGTTGGCCCGGCCTTTTCGTTGGCCGTCAGGGCCGTTCTAAGGGGGCCGCACGTCAGGGGGCCGCTCGGGCTCGTCGCGCTGGCGGGATGGGGGGTTCTGCGATTGTGGGCTCTTTGCGGTGAGGGCTTTTTGCGGTTCGTTGCGGTTTGGTGTTGCGGTTTGGACACCCACATCGTGGACAACTGCGTGGGCACGAAGTGGACCGGCTGCGGAAAAAGCCGTTCACGCCTGCGCCTTTTTGCGGTTTGGACACCCACATCGTGGGCTGCTTGGGGAAAACTCGAACGCCGACATGCGCCGACAAGGGCACGCCATCGCCCCCCGACCGCCGTCGCCATGAGCACCGTCGGCATCCGACCACCGTCGGCCTGGCCGCCGCCGCCCTGAGCGTTGCCGCCCCGATCACCGCTGCGCCGACCGCCCTCGCCGTCGCCTACCGGCACCCCCACCCTTACCGGCGATGTCCGGTCAGTCGCAGGACCATCTCGGCCGACTGGCCGCCCCACTCCTCGAGGATCGCCGGCACGACCCGATTGACGGCGATCGTGCGGATTCGGTCCGCGTCGAGGCCGAGCGCTTCCTTCGCCCGCTCCGCCGGCAGCCTCGCCACGAACATCGCTTCGGCCACCCGCCACTCCTCGTCGGTAAGCCGCTTGCGTATCGGCTCGAAGATCCTCGGCAGCAGCCGATCGCGAAGTCGCTTCATCGCGACCCGGGCCGCGCCGACGGTCGTACCCACGCGCTCCGCGATCACCTCCCACTCGAGACGCTCGACGACATAGAGATCGAGCAGCGTCCGATCCGACTCCGTGAGCGCCGCGACCTGGAGCTGCCCAAAGAAGCGGGCCAGCGCCTGACGGTCCTCGGCGAGGGCATCGCGGGCCATCAGGATCGTCGACGGCCCGTCCTGCGTGTCGGCCGGATCGAAGGCGGGCGCCCGATCATCACCCTCCTGGGCGGGCATGGAATCCGGACGGCGCTTGTCGACGCGATCAAGAAGTTCGTGGCGAACCGCCTGTCGCAACCAGCCGTCAAGGTGCCCATCATCGCGGCACTGACCGACAGCCTCCTGCATGTTCCGCGCAAGCACCGACGCGACGATGCTCTCCGGCTGGAAGTCAGCCCGATCCGAGCGGCCGCCGGCGATGGAGCGAGCGTAGCCGACGAGCTCTCGACGAAGCGACTCGTACGCGGGCTCGAATCGCCCGCTGGCGTTCGAGCGGAGGGCGTCGAGGCGACCCGCATCACGCGGAGCATCCGACGCGCTCATGGCTCGTTTCGCCCTTCCCCTGCGAGCCCGTCCGCCTCATCGAGCAGTTCCGCCAGTCGCACCGCAACCCGTGCGTGCCACCCTCGCTCCGCCGTCGAGAGCATCGGGTCCTCGGACATCGCCCGCAGCGCCCGAAGCTGCACGCGATACCAGCCGAGCGTGTGCGGCGCAATCTCGCGCTGCTGAGCGCTGGCGTCGGCGATCTCGCGACGAAGACGATCGACATACTCGTGCTGGTTGACATCGCGCGCAGCGAAGTCCGCCTCGACCACCGCATCGTCCGCAAGCCGCGCCGTCACGATCGGCACCGGGAATCGCCGAACAAGCGAACGGCCGAGTTCCTGCCGGGCGGAATCGAGCGGATCGATGCCGAAGGCAGCGTTTCCGCCGCGCATGCCTGCCCCGTTCGCGGGCTCGGCGTTGTCGAGCTCGCGCTTCGAGCCGAGCCCCACACGCACATCGATGCGCTTGGTGATCGGCGCCCCAGCCGCGTCGAGCTTTGGCTTGCCGCGCTCATCGCGCTCGGCCCGAATCGCCTCGACCCGCACCATCGTTCCGGGCGGCTGGCCCTGGACGATCAGACGGAGGTCATTCGCGTCGCGAATCGCTCGCCCGTCGATCGCGACGACGAGATCATCCACCTGAAGATGCCGCTCGGCGGGAAAGCCGGGAATCACGCGGGAGATGCGGACGCCAGGCTCGCCGCGGGCCGGGTTCATCTGGATTCCCAGCGCCCCGCGCGGCGCGTTGACGATCCGATCGAAGGCAATCGCAAGAATGCGATGATGTTGCTCGGGCGAAAGCGATCCCTGCGCCAGCGCCGCGAGCAGATCGTCCAGCGGAATCGTCGGCTCGAGCAGGCGTTCCGACGCTGCCCGGCGCTCCGCGTAGGACGCCGATCCCAAGCGGACGATCAGCTCCCGCACCGGCTCGGCGATCGGCCTCGACCGCAGACTCTCCTCCGACGGCAGCGCGATGCCCGCAGCCTGTTCCGCCGCGGTGCCCGGTATCGACTCCTGCTGACGGCGAAGTTCCGCCGGGGCCGCATCCGGCTTCCGCTGCGGATCCTGAGCCGCCCGCACCGCAGCGGGAGGTTCGAGCCCACCCTGTCCGGCGGCGGACGCAGCGCCGAGGGCACACGCAACGCTTGCCCCGACGAACGCGATGAAGTTGGAGAGCGGACGAACCGTCACAATGCACAGGGTACGGTTCCGCCGCACGGGATCAACCCGTATGCTCCGAAACCTCTGGCCGAAAGGACGGCGCCATCGGCTTGGCGTCCCGTGCGGCCCTCCCTGGCGTAAAGGCGGTATTGGTCGTCCATGGCCTCCGAGAGTCCGGTCGCACCTGCGGTTGTCTCCCAACCCATTCGTCTTCAGCCGCTGAGCGGCCCGGGGCTGGCGATCGTCGAACTCGCCCGCGACAAGCCGACCGTGTTGGGGCGAGGCAGCGACACCAACGCACCGCTCCCCCATGAGGCGGTCTCGAAGCGTCACGCCGAGATCGCCCCGTCGCCCGATGGCGGCTGGCAGCTCACCGACCTGGCGAGCCGCCACGGCACCTTTCTGAACGAGGTGCGACTTCGTCCGAACCAGTCGGTGCCCCTTCGCCTCGGCGATGTCATTCGCATTCGCCCCTGGGCCCTTCTGGTCGTCTCCGGCGAATCGAGCGGCACGACGACGCTGCATTCGGCCGAGGACCCGCCGGACTCGACCGTTCGGGAGCTCGCCAACGCCCAGCTCGGAAGCGGCGATCGCATCGTGCGCGGTCTGGTGCAGGCTGCCTCGACGCTCGGCGCCGCCGACTCCGAATCGGATCTCGCAACCGCGCTCGTCCGCGATGCCGTGCGCCTGACTGGCTTCGCCCGAGCCGCGCTCGTTCGTCCGCAGGGTGCCGACGCGCTCGAGATCCTCGCAGCCCACGACTCGACCGACGAGCGCACCCCGCACTTCCGATTCAGCCGCTCGCTCGTGCGCATGGGCATGCAGGGACGAGGCTGCGCCCTGACCCAGATGCCGCGCTACACCGAGGACAGCGTCGCGGAACTCGGCATCACCGGCGCCGTCTGTGCGCCGATTCTCGTCGGCGGCGTCGCCGCGAGCGTGCTCTACCTCGACTCGCGCGAAGGCGAGCCGCGCCCGACGGGCTCGGCCGATCTTCTCACGATCGCCCTCGCGGAAATCGCGGCCCCGTCCTTCGCGCGCGTCCGCGCCCGCAGCGTGACCGAGCGACTCAAGAGTCTCGAACGCGATCTCGACGCCGCCGCGCTCGTTCAGCGGGCCATGCTTCCCGCGGCGAGCGGACAGACCAAGTCGATCCGCTTCGCCATGCGCTCGATGCCCGGCCGCATCATGTCGGGCGACCTCTTCGGCATTCTCGAACTCGACGACGGCCGCACCCTCGCGTGGCTCGGCGATGTCACCGGCAAGGGACCGGCAGCGGCGATGCTCATGGCCGCGGTCCAAGGCGGCATCCGCACCGCCGTCGGATGCGGCGCTGATCCCTTCGACGCACTCTTCCGGCTCGGCCACGAAGTCACCCGCATCAGCGACGGCCGCTCCTTCGTCACATTCATGCTTTTCGAGATCGCCGCGGACGGCCGCTCCTTCCGGGTCGCCGATCTCGGCCACGGCCTCGGCGCGATCCTCAGTCCGACGCGCGAGCCGCGACCGGTCGAGTGCGAGGGTGCGCCGCCGCTCGGCGTCGAGCCTGATCTCTCGCTCGGCATCGGCTCGCACACGCTCGCGCCGGGCGAGAGTCTCCTCCTCATCTCCGACGGCATCATCGATCAGCCGGGCAAGGACGGGACGCGCTTCGGCTTCGAGCGCTCCGTGCACGCCGCGACCGGCGACTCCCCCGCCGGGCGCGTCGACGCGCTCCTCTGGGCGTTCTCGCAGCACATGGGCTCGATGGATCAGTTCGACGATGTCACCATCGCGGTGATCGCGCCGCACGACGCAGGCAAGTCCGGCGCGTCGTCGTAACGCGCTCGCCGTCGTGCTACCTCCGTCCCGTCTGTGCCCCCGCTGTGCCCCCTCTGTGCTCTGCATTCTGCACTGTTCCGCCAGAGAACCACAGAGGCACAGAGGGCACAGAGGATGCACAGAGAAGGCAAAAAGGGAGACAGGTGCGCGCGCGTTGATGGAGACTTGCCCGTGCCGAAGGGAACTGAGGAGCGCAGGTGCTGGGAACGGTGAGAAGTCCCGACCCAAGTCAAGTCCACTCTGCGCCTACGAGTGTGTTCGACGAGTTCCCTCTTTCCGTTGCCTTCTCTGTGCTACCTCTGTGCCCTCTGAGCCTCTGTGGTTCTCTGGATGATGCGTGCAGAAACCTGTGCCCGCTGTGGTTCTCTGGGTGATGCGTGCAGAATCCTGTGGTGAACGAACGACGCGAATCGCTACAGCGCCGACATCGCCTTGCGATGCTGGCGGATCCACTCGCACTTCGCGAGCACCAGCTCCATGAACGCCGCGCCGGGCAGTTCGCCGAAGCTGCCTTCGTTGGCGACGGGCACGGTGCTTTCGGCGATGAGCGCCTCGATCATCATCCAGGGAAGCATCGAGCGCTCCTCGAGCGTGAGCGGACGATCGGCGGCGGCGAGATAGCCGTGCAGGAACGCCTGGAGTCGCTTGGCATCGAAGTCGGCCGGCCACGCGAGCGGACTCGTGCCCGGTTCGCTGCGGATCGCAAACTGGGCCATGCCGTTGGCGACTTCGGTCACGCGCGGCTCGCTGCGGGCGCTATCGAAATCGATCACCGCCGCCACGAGCGGCGAGGGCATCGGCGCAAAGATGAGATTCCCGGGATGCCAATCGCCGTGCACGATGCCCGGCCGAAGCGCCGCGAAGCCGAGATCGCGAATCTCCTCGACCGCCCGCTCGTAGGCCTCGCTGATCGATGCGACGATCGAGCAGAATCGCTTCATATCGAGCCTTGCGTCCACCTCGCCGACGCGCGTGACGAGCCGTCCGATCGCCGTGCGCACGACCGAGGACTGATGGAACGACGCGGGCGGGACGATCGATGCGTCGACATCCCGGGCGATCCGGTGGAGTCGCGCGAGCGACTCGCCGGCCCGCGCCGTCGCCGCCGATGACTTGTCGCAGCGGTCACCGGTGACGAACCGAAAGAGCTCATACGCACACTCGCCGCTGACGAGGAGCGTGTCGCCGGTCGTCCGATCCGGCAGGAGCGGCGCGACGGGAAAGGACTGCCGGGCAAGCGCCGCCTGCAACATGTGGGCGAAGCGGATGCGGGCGATCGGATGACGAGCGAGCGAGCGGCGCTTCAGGAGAAACTCGCCTCGTTCTGCATGGATCTTCAGTTTCGGCGAGGAGCGCGATCCGCGGCGATACTCGCGGGCGATCTCGATGCGGCCGACATCGAAGCGGGCCAGCACGGCGGCGAGTTCGTCCCGATCGAAGGTCTGCCATGACCGACCGGCGGCCTCCTCCGGCGCTCCGAGCGACTCGGCGAGCGGATCGAGACGCCGGCGGTGGTCAGCGTCGCCGCCGCGCGCAGCGCCGTCGTGATCGTCGACATGCTCGCCGCCTCCGGACATCACGCGGACCTTACCAAGAGCCGCCACGCCTCCGCGAGGGCGACGCTGGAGTTTCGGAAGAATCACGCGCCGGCACCTTCGGGAGCGTGGCTCTCGAAGGCTGGCGCAACGGCCGTCACTCCGCGTTCGCCGCCTGTTCCTTGATCCGGTCGATCGCGGTCTTCATCTCGACGATGCGCCTGGCGATCTCGCCGTCGGAGGACTTGCTTGCGATCGTGTTCGCCTCGCGGAGCATCTCCTGAGCGAGGAAATCGAGCGTCCGGCCGGCCGGCTCGTCGCTTTTCGGATCGAGAATCGACTCGAACTGATCGATGTGTCCGCCGAGCCTGGCGATCTCCTCGGCGATGTCCGAACGCTCGGCGAACATCGCGACCTCGCGCAGGAGATCCTCGTCGCGCACCGTCGCGCCGATCTCCGAGAGCATCTGGTTCACGCGGGCCCGAAGCCGTTCCTGATACTGCCGAACGACCTCGGGGGCGCGCTCGCGCACGACGGCGAGTCGCTCGCGCAGCGATGATCCGAAGGACGAAAGCAGCTTGTGAAGCGATTCGCCCTCCCGCGCCCGCATCGCGAGCATGCGGTCGCACGCCTCGTCGAGCAGGCGAAGAAGCACCGGCCGAGCGCTTTCGGCAAGCAGTTCGGGGCTGAGCCCGACGACGCCCGGCACGGTCAGAAGCGTCGCAAGATCCACCGTCGCCCGCGAGGCGAGATCGGGCGGCAACGCCGCGGCGAGCCGGCTCACGAAGGCCCGCGCCGCCTCGACATTCACTTCCCCCGCCGCATCGCTCGCCGAAAGTCCGAGCCGCACGCTCACCGTCACGCTGCCGCGCGACACGCGCTTGGCGATCGCGGCCTCGAGCTCTGCCTCGAGCGCGGACAGCTCGTCGGGTACGCGCACCGAAGCCTTGAAGAATTTGTTGTTGACCGACCGCACCTCGACCGCGTACTGCCGACCACCCTGCTCTGCGGTGGCGACGCCAAATCCGGTCATCGATCGAATCATGCGAGAGCGTCCATCAGTCGTGCGTCAGTTCGATCCGCCAGCCGGAGGCGGCGTGGTCGGCGGAGTCGTGGGTGGCGTACTCCCGGCGTTCGCCGGAGTCGCCTCGGGGTTCGCAGGCGTCGCCTCGGGGTTCGCAGGCGTTGCCTCGGGGGTTGCGGGCGTCGGCTCGGGGGTTGCGGGCGTCACGCTCGCGTCCGGCACCGGTGCAACGGCGCCGGTGCCCTCGGCCGGAGCGTCAGTCGTGCCGGCGTCGCCGACTTCCGCAGGAGCGGTCGCACTCGCGATCGCCGGCGAATCGGCGATGTTCAGGCCGATCGCCACCGCGAGGTAGACGAAGAAGCCGGCGACGGTCGCGACGGTCAGCGCATCACCGGTGCGCCCACCGAACGCCGTGTCGTTCCCGCCGCCCGCGCCGCCGAACGCGGTCGCGAGACCGCCACCTTGGGGGCGCTGAACGAGAATGATGAGGATCAGCGCGATGGAGACGATCGCGAACACGAAGGTCAGGATGATGAAGGCAGCGAAGGCCATAGGGCAGCTTGATGACTGATCGCCGCACGCACGAGGCCGACGGGAGGCCGTCGCAATGCTCGCTACGGGGCGAACCGGGGTGAAACGGGGCGAATCGCGGATGATAGCGGCGGTTCGGAACCGCGCCCGAACGAACCTTGCCAGCGGCGGGCCAGACGAGTTATGCGCCACCTCTCATGACGGACGAGCCGCTGCGGCGGCCGCAATGGCGAGGAAATCCGCCGGCTTCAGCGACGCCCCGCCGATCAGCCCGCCGTCGATGTCCGGCTGGCGGAGGAGTTCCGCGGCGTTCGCGGGGTTCATCGAACCCCCATAGATCACCCGGAGGGCAGCGGCAGCGGGCGCGTCGAAGATCTCCGAGAGCACGGACCGCACATGGGCGTGGGCCGCCTGGGCGTCGGCTGGCGTCGCGGTGTTGCCAGTGCCGATCGCCCAGACCGGCTCGTAGGCGATGACGATCTGACCAAGGTCATCCGCCTCGACATCCGCCAGCCCTTCGCGAAGCTGGCGTTCGAGCACCCGCAGGTGCTCCTGCGCCCGACGCTCGGGGAGCGTCTCGCCGATGCAGAGCGTCACGATCAGGCCGTAATCGAGGGCAATGCGGGTCTTCCGCGCGAGCAGATCGTCGGTCTCGCCAAGACCATGCCGACGCTCCGAATGCCCGACCAGCACCGCCTGCACGCCGAGATCGGCGAGCATGTTCGCGCTCACCTGACCGGTGTAGGCGCCGCCGTCCTCGGCACTGACATCCTGGGCGCCGAGCAGGATCGAGCGTTGCCCGAGCGCGTCACCGACCGTCTCGAGATAGGGAAAGGGCGGGAAAACGATGACATCGACGCGATCGGCGATCGTCGCGCCCGTCTCGGCCCGCGGGCTCGACACGCCCTCCGAGATCGCATCGGCGAGCGACCGCGCGGTCGCCCGGTCGGTGTTCATCTTCCAGTTGCCGCCCACGCATGGGATTCGTCGCGCGCTCACTGCGTCAGACCTCGCTGCAGGATGCCTGACGGGGTGCAAGATGCCGGTGGGCCGGATGCCCCCTCTCCCCCCGCCGGGGATGCGTCGGTGCACGATACCCGCCGCTACACTCCCCGACTTTCCCGATTTTCGGGGCCCGTTCGGACGCGCGTTCCGGCGCCGACCCCGCCGCGCCCCACTTCACCAGCGACCAGACGGCCGACGCCCCCGCATCGACCGCAAGGACCCGGACCATGTCACCCAAGCCGCTCACGGCCGCCGAGATTCGCAGCACCTTCATCGAGTTCTTCGTCGCGAAATGCGGGCACACCGATGTGCCGTCGAGCCCCGTGGTGCCGCACGACGACCCGACGCTGCTCTTCACCAACGCGGGCATGAACCAGTTCAAGGATGTCTTCCTCGGACGCGGCAAGCGAAACTACACGCGGGCGGTGAACACCCAGAAGTGCATCCGCGCCGGCGGCAAGCACAACGATCTCGAGGATGTCGGCAAGGACACCTATCACCACACCTTCTTCGAGATGCTCGGGAACTGGTCCTTCGGCGATTACTTCAAGAAGGAGTCGATCTCGTGGGGATGGGAGCTCCTCACGAAGGTGTACGGGCTCGATCCGTCGCGCATCTATGTGACCTGGTTCGAGGGCAATCCGAAGCAAGGCCTCGAACCCGATCATGAGGCCCGCGAGATCTGGCGCCAGTTCCTTCCCGAGGACCATGTCCTTCCCGGCAACATGAAGGACAACTTCTGGGAGATGGGCGAGTCGGGCCCCTGCGGCCCCTGCTCGGAGGTTCACTTCGACCGGATCGGCGGACGCAATGCCGCGAAGCTCGTGAACACCGGCGATCCCGATGTGCTCGAGATCTGGAACCATGTGTTCATTCAATTCAATCGCGAGACCGACGGCTCGCTCAAGCCGCTTCCCGCGAAGCATGTCGACACCGGCATGGGTCTCGAACGGCTCGTCAGCGTCCTGCAGGACAAGCGTTCGAATTATGACACCGATGTCTTCAGCCCGATTTTCGCGGCGATTCAGAAGCGCACCGGAGCGCGGGCGTACGCCGGTTCGCTGACCGACCATATCGATATCGCCTATCGCGTCATCGCCGACCATATTCGTTGCCTGACCATGGCGGTGAGCGACGGCGCCGCCCCGAGCAACGAGGGACGCGGCTATGTCCTGCGCCGCATCCTGCGGCGCGCCGTGCGCCACGGGCACCAGACGCTCGGCGTGCACGGCCCCTTCCTGCGCGATCTCGTGCCGGTCGTCGTCGAGACGCTCGGCCCCGCGTTCCCGGGACTCGCGAAGACCGTCGACAAGGTGCGCACGACGATCGAGGAGGAGGAGGTGCAGTTCGGGCGCACGCTCGAGCGCGGCCTTCAGCTCTTCAGCGATGCCGCACGCAAGGTGAAGTCCAACGGCGGCAAGGCCATCGCCGCGGAGGATGCCTTCCGGCTGCACGACACCTGGGGCTTCCCGATCGACCTCACGCAGGTCATGGCCGAGGAGGCCGGACTTGCGGTCGATGTCGCCGGCTACGAGAAGCTGATGGAAGAGGCCCGCGAGAAGAGCCGTTCCGCCGGCGGCGCCGACGAGGGGATGCAGTTCCCCCCCGATGCGATCGCGACGCTCGAGCGGCAGCATGTCAATCCGACGAACGACAGCTTCAAGTTCGACGGCAAGCCGGTGACCTCGACCGTGCTCGCGATCTGGAACGGCAAGAACTTCGACCAGCACGCCGGACTCACCCGCGATCGCATCGCGGTGATCCTCGATCGCACCTGCTGCTACGCGACGATGGGCGGTCAGGTCGGCGACACGGGCACGATCCGCGTCGAGAAGAGCAGTGCGACCTTCACGATCGAGGACACCCAGCGCGTCGGGCCCTATGTGCTGCACCTCGGGAAGGTCACGATGGGCAAGCTCAGCGTCGGCGATGACGCGTCAGTGTCGCTCGATCGCGATCGCCGCGAGTCGATCCGCTCGAACCACACGACGACGCACCTCGTCAACTGGGCGCTCCGCGAAACGCTCGGCGAGGAGATCGATCAGAAGGGTTCGCTCGTCGACGCCGAGAAGCTCCGCTTCGACTTCAGCTTCGGCCGGGCGATGAGCCTTGAGGAGATCGCCCAGGTCGAGACCCTCGTGAACCAGCGGATCGACGCGAATCTCGGCGTCTTCGCCGAGGACGCTTCCGTCGCCGCCGCGAAGTCGATCCGCGGACTGCGCGCCGTCTTCGGCGAGCGCTATCCCGATCCGGTGCGCGTCGTCTCGATCGGCGTCTCGCCGCGCGACCTGCTCGCGAAGCCCGATTCGGATCTCGGTAGGAAGCACTCCGTCGAGTTCTGCGGCGGCACGCACCTCGCCCAGACCGGCGACGCGAAGCGCTTCGCGTTCCTCTCCGAAGGCGGGCTCGCCGCTGGCGTGCGTCGACTCACCGGCGTCACCGGCGGCGCTGCCCTCGCGGCGGAAGCCACCGCGGCCGAACTCCTGCGTCGGGCCCGGGCCACAGCGGCGATGGCCGACGCCGAGTTCCTCGCCGAGTGGAACGATCTCTCGAAGGTCGCCGAGCAGCTCACGGTGTCGGCCGTCTCGCGCGCCGCGATCGAGGGGTCCTTCGACGGCCTCCGCGAGCGGGCCAAGACGCTGCGCAAGGCGGCCGAAGGCGCGAACCGCGACGCCGTCGTCGCCCAGGCCCGCATGCTCGTCGATGCCCATGTCGGCGGTCCGCTCATCGCGACGCTCGAACTCGCCGACAACGCCGCGCTGCTCGCGGCGCTCGACATGGCCCGGGCCCGCAAGCCCGAGGTCCCCTGCCTGTTCCTCTCACCAGACGACGCGAACGCGAAGGTCTCGATCGCAGCGGCCTGTCCGAAGGAATCGATCGCCAAGGGCCTGAAGGCCGGCGATTGGGTGAAGGTCACGGCGCAGGCCTGCGGCGGCAGCGGCGGCGGCAAGCCCGACATCGCCCAGGCGGGCGGCAAGGATCCGTCGAAGCTCATCGATGCGGTGCGCGCGGCGCGGGAGTTTGCGGCGGCGCGGATGTGAGTCGCGCGACAACCGGCGCGGCGTGACGATCTCAGTCAAGCGTCGCCGGTGACGCGCTCTCCTCCGCGACGCTCGCAACCGCGGGCGCGGCGGCGGGCACGAGCACCTCGACCGGAAGACCCGCGGGGAGCCCGGCATCGTTGGGCATCGTGAGCCGCACGATGCGGGTCCGACTTGCGGCATCAGCGACGAAGGCGAGCGACGCGACCGTCGCGACGCGCTCGCCGCCCGGCACAGCGGTGCGGAAGCGCACCGGCAGCGTCTGACCGACGCGCAGTGGGAGCGTCAGCTCGGTCGGCACCGCCACATCGATGCGGAATGCGCTCTCGTCAACGAGCCGCAGGACCGATGCCAGCTCGTCGACCGCGCCACCTGCCTCGATCCTGACTTCCTCGACGACGCCCGCGAAGGTCGCCCGCATGAGCGTCTTCTCGTGCCGGGCCTTCGCCGCCGTCAGCTCGAGCTTCGCCTCGCGCTGCCGCTGCTGGGCAAGCCCGAGTTCGGCACGCGACTGCTCCGCGCGGGCGATCGCGTCGCGCAGCTCGCGCTCCTTCGCGGCGTCCTCCTCGAAGGCCCGCTTCACGCGGGCAAGCGTGTCGCTCGCGCTCCGCCACGCCGCCTGCGCTGCGTCGATCTCGAACGAGCCGGATGCGCGGATCTCCAGCAGTGCGACATTCGCGGCGAGATCCTCGTCGTCGAGCTGGGCGAGCAGTTCCCCCGCCTCGACCCGTTCGCCCCGCAGCACATGGACCTTCTTCACGCGGCCGGAGACGCCGAAGGCGAGCTGCAGATCATGGGCCGGCGCCGTGATCGCGGGGCAAGCCTCGAACTCGCCGGTCAGTTCGGGCGTCGCGGCGACGATCAGGATGGCGGTCGTGAAGGCAAGCATGCATCACCTCAATCTCGCCGCGTCAGCGCGCGGCGTGTAGCTTCTCGTTGAAGAGGACAATCGCCCCATACCAGCGACGCGCGAAGGATTCGCTCTCCGCGGGAAATCGCGCCTCGATGCGCGAACCGCGCGGAAGGCGAGCCGCCTCGTCGCCGTCGAGCCGAACGCGAATCTCGACCAGACTCTCCTCGCTCTCTCCGGTCGTCGGCGAGGTGGCGATCGTGCCACCACCCTGGATCGAGAGGGCATCGGAGACCAGCGTTCGTTCGCCGGCCGGCGCGATCCGTTCGATCGCCCCGCGCATCGTGACGCTCGGTTGGGCCCACGAGCGCAACTCGATCTCGGTGCCCTCGCCGCCGGTGAGCCGGGCAAGGGCATGCTGGTCGACCACGAGCGTCGCCCGCCGCGGGCCTGACGCGAGCACGGCGACCGGCGCGCCGGCCTCCATGAGCATGCCCGTCATGTCGGCGATGTTCGACGATTCCACGACGCCGGCGAATGGTGCCCGCACGACCATCGCGTCCGCGCGACGACGGGCCTCGTCGCGTCGCACGAGGGCGGCCCGCTCCGCCTCGCGCAGCCGTACG
>VYLE01000036.1_pt1 | contig 142232 bp, 139 predicted proteins | sample 5114391 | NCBI WGS metagenome assembly VYLE01 (sample SAMN12291771, study PRJNA351875) | freshwater metagenome | isolation source: freshwater lake | place: USA: Michigan, Kent Lake | collected 2013-08-15
GGGATTGTCCTCGCGCGCAGGCGGCGCCGGCGCCGAGGGCGGCGGCGCGGCGGCTGGAGGCCCCTGCTCCCGCAGGCCGAGAGGTGGCGGCGCGGATTGTGTCCAACCGGTCCCGCCGGAATCCAGCAGGAGCGATAGCACCGCAAATGTCAGCATGCCCACCCGCAGGATGGGATTGCCGGATCGATCCATCATGACGGCAACCGTAGCCGAAGCCGGTGCGGCGGCATAGCGCCCGTCAACTAGATCAGCTTGATCGCGACCACGAAGCCGAGCACGAGCACGGCGGCGCCGATCGCCACCCACAGGCCGAGATGCCGTTCGATCCTCACGCGGATCCAGTCGCCATAGCGGTTGAGCAGGATCGCCACGATGAAGAAGCGACCACCGCGCGCGACGATCGAGCAGAGGATGAACAGCCAGATATTGTAGCCGGCAAAGCCCGAGGTGATGGTCACCAGCTTGTAGGGGATCGGCGTCAGCCCCTTGAGCAGGATGATCACGGCACCCCATTCCGCATAGGAGGCGCGGAAGGAATCGACCTTGTCGCCGAGACCGTAGACCTGGATCAGCCAATGGCCGACCGAGTCGTATAGCAGCGCGCCGATGGCGTAGCCGAGCACGCCTCCGAGCACAGAGGTCACCGTGCAGATCGCCGCATAGAGCCAGGCCCGCTGCGGGCGGGCCAGCGACATCGGAATCAGCATCACGTCCGGCGGGACCGGAAAGAACGAGCTTTCTGCGAAAGCCACGGCGCCCATGATCCAGAGCGCGTAGGGCTTGTGAGCGGCGTCGATGCACCAGTCGTAGATACGTTTCAGCATGGCGCCGCGATGAAGCACCACCGGGCGGATTTGTCCATCGCCAGTTTTAAGCGATTTGTGACGGTTCTAGTGGCGCTTGCGCGCGACGCGGCCTTCGAGCGCGACAATCGGCCGCTCGCTGGTCGCGCGCGGTGCCGTCACTTTGGGCAGCTTCATCGGCGATTTCGGCAGCTTCTCGGCAATGCCCAGCATGTCTTCCCGCCGCGCCATTTCGCGCCAGACGTCTTCGGGTCGCACGCCGGCCGAAGCCCAGAGCACAGTGAGATTGTAGAGCAGGTCCGCGCTTTCGCGGACCACCGCTTCGGTGTCGCGGTTCACCGCATCGATGACGACCTCGATGGCCTCTTCGGCGAGCTTCTTCGCCATCTTCGAAGGGCCGCGCTGAAACAGCCGGGCCGTACGCGATGTTGCCGGATCTAGATCCCTGGCCGCGAGCACAGCCAGATAAAGCCGCTCAAGCGAATCACTCATGGTACGCAAAACTACTCTAAAGAAATGGCAGGCGTGTTAACGCCTGGCGATAAAAGCAAAAAAGAGGCCGTCGCGGCAAGCGCGACGGCCCATTGTGGTCAATGTTCCTGACGGCCGGGCTCAGTAACACGTGCCGATGGAGCCCTGGCCACCCTGAGCGGACTGATAGGGACCGCCGCAACGATGGAACGGCCGGGGACCGGCATAATAGTCGCCGCCGTAATAGGTGGGGCCGGCATCGTAATAGACGGGGCCTCCGCCGTAATAGCCGGGCGCGTAGTCATAGGCGTAGGCGTCGCGGGTCGCGGCGATCGCAAGACCGGTGCCGATGATACCGGCAAAGGCTGCGGCAGCCGCTGCGCCGCCTCCACCACCATGCCAGTGGCGGCCGCCGGCGTAGGACGAGGTCGGGGCAACAGCAGTGAGTGCCAGAGCCGCGACCGTGGCGAAAACGGCCTTGCGGCCGGCAAATCTCGAAAATCTGTCAAACATGTCGTGGACCCTCCTTGGGACCTCAATGGTGCCTCGAGACAGGCTCGTGTCTTTCAAACACCCGGCTCCCATGTTGGGTTCCCCAACCCCAACAGAAGCTGAACGAGGTTGCGTGATCTTGCCGCAACCCCTGCTCATCCGCCGTTCATGTTGGCGGCGCCAGACTGCGCGCCGGCCGGCGCTGCGAGCGTCACGACCCATGGAATGCGGGACCGGCGCGACCGATGTTTGCATTGAAGACGATCGGCCTTGGCGGCCTGCTGGCGTTCTGCATCTCGATTGCTGCGCCGGCCGCACGCAGCCTTGCGGCCGAAACGCCCGCTCCTTCGACCGCGATCCATTTCAGCTTCGACCGGCCGTTCGATGCCAGCATGGCGCCCTTTTTCCTGGCCGCGAAGGACGGTGCTTTCGGCGCCGAGCGTCTCAACGTCGCGTTCAACAGCGTGGCCGGATCGCCGGATGCGCTGGCGCGCGTCGCCAGAGGCGACAGCGAGTTCGCGCTGGTCGATCTCAATGAGCTGATCCGCTTTCGCGACGGGGAGGATGCGGCCCAGGTGAAGGCCGTGTTCGTGCTGTTCAACCGCGCACCCTATGCCATCGTCGCACGCCGCAGCCGCGGCATTCACCTGCTGCCGGACCTCGACGGCAAGACGGTCGGCGTGGCCGAGGGCGACCTCTCGGCGCGATTTTGGCCGGCGCTGGCCCGGCAGGCCGGCGTCAACGCCGCGCAGGTGAAGATCCACAGGATCAGCGCTGCGGTCCGCGAGCCGATCCTATCGGCAGGCCAGGTCGATGCGGTCACCGGCTTCAGCTACCTCTCGGCAGTGAACTTGCGCGACCGCGGCGTGCCCGGCAACGATCTCGTGGTGCTGCGTTTCGCCGACTATGGCTGCGAGGCCTATGGCTCTGCCGTGGTTGTCAATCCGGCGTTCGCGGCAGCGAAGCCGGACGCCGTGAAGGGATTTGTTCGCGGCCTGATCGCCGGCATCAATGCCACCGTCAGGGAGCCGGACCGGGCTGCAGACGACGTCGCCAGCCGCATCGACAATGGCGACCGCAAGCTCGAGCTGGAGCGGCTGCGCACCGTGCTGGTCGACAACATCCTGACCGATGAAGCACGGCGCAATGGCCTCGGCGGGATCGACCCGGCGCGCCTTGAGCGCTCGATCGACCAGATCGCGCAGGACTTCAAATTCCGCAAACGCCCCGCGCCGGGCGATATTTTCGACGGCCGGTTCCTGCCGCCGGTCGAAAGCCGGCTGATCAACTGAACAAAACCTTGAGCTTCCGCTGTATCTCGCGGGCGATCCCTGCTTAGAATGCGGCCCGTCATTCGCCCGAGCGCGCGCCCGCATGTCTATTTTCAGCCTCTACACCCGCGTTCTCGAGCTGCTCGGCAAGGAGGCGCGACTCGGCTGGCTGTTGGCGTTCGCCAACCTGCTGCTGGCCGGCTCGCAATTCGCAGAACCGGTCCTGTTCGGCCGGATCGTCGACGTGCTGTCCGGCAAAACGGTGGCCGGCACCAGTTCGGCCTGGCCGTTCCTGATGGCCTGGGTGGCGTTCGGGCTGTTCACGATCGGCTGCAGCGCGCTGGTGGCCCTGCAGGCCGACCGGCTCTCGCACCGGCAGCGGCAGGCGGTGCTGACGAGCTATTTCGAACACATCCTGCAACTGCCCCTCACCTTCCACTCCGGCACGCATTCGGGCCGGCTGATGAAGGTGATGCTCAACGGCACGGACGCGCTGTGGCGGCTCTGGCTCGGCTTCTTCCGCGAGCACTTCGCCGCGATCCTGTCCGTCGTGGTTCTGCTGCCGCTCTCGCTGTACCTGAACTGGCGGCTGGCGATCCTCCTGTTCGTGCTCTGCATCGTCTTCACCGCGCTGACCACGTTCGTCGTCCGCCGGACCTTCGGCATGCAGATGGCCGTGGAGGAGCACTACAGCGAACTCTCGGCCCGGGCCTCCGATGCCCTCGGCAATGTCGCACTCGTGCAGAGCTTTGTTCGCGTCGAATCCGAAGTGCAGGGGTTGCGTTCGGTCGCCGACCAGCTGCTCGCGGCGCAGATGCCGGTGCTGTCCTGGTGGGCGCTCGTCACCGTCATCACGCGCGCCTCCACCACCATCACGGTGCTCGCGATTTTCACCTTCGGCATCGCGCTGCACGATCAGGGGCTCACATCGGTGGGCGATATCGTGATGTTCGTGAGCTTCGCGACGCTGCTGATCCAGAAGCTCGAGCAGGTCGTGAGCTTCATCAACAACGTGTTCATGGAAGCGCCGCGCCTGCGCGAGTTCTTCAACGTGCTCGATGCCGTGCCCGCGGTGCACGATCGGGCGGACGCGATCGATGCCGGCAGGCTCTCCGGCCTCGTCGAGTTCAACGACGTGACCTTTTCCTATGACGGCAAGCGGCCGGCGATCGAGGACCTCTCCTTCACCGCGCTGCCGGGCCAGACCATCGCGCTGGTCGGACCGACCGGCGCAGGCAAGTCCACCGCGATCGCGCTGCTGCACCGCGCCTTCGACCCGCAATCAGGATTCATCAAGATCGACGGCATGGATGTACGCGGCGTCACGCTGAGCTCGCTGCGACGGAATATCGGCGTGGTGTTCCAGGAAGCGCTGCTGTTCAACCGCTCGATCGCCGAAAATCTCCGCGTCGGCAAGCCGGACGCGACCGAGGCCGAGATGCGCAAGGCGGCCGAGCGCGCCCAGGCGCTCGAATTCATCGAGCGAAGTGGCGGCTTCGAGACCAATGCGGGCGAACGTGGCCGCATGCTGTCGGGTGGCGAGCGGCAGCGGCTCTCGATCGCCCGCGCGCTGCTGAAGGATCCGCCGATCCTGATCCTGGACGAAGCCACCAGTGCGCTCGACGCCGTCACCGAGGCGAAGGTGAATGCGGCTCTCGACGAAGTGATGAAGGGCCGTACCACATTCGTGATCGCCCACCGGCTCTCCACCATCCGCAACGCCACCCGGATCCTGGTGTTCGAGAATGGCCGCGTGATCGAAAGCGGAACTTTCGATGAACTCGTGGCCAAAGGCGGTCATTTCGCCGAGCTCGCCAGGGCCCAGTTCATGGTGCAGGAAAATGCACGGGCCAGCGTGACGGTCGCTGAGGCTGGCGCGACGGTGGCTAAATCCTCCTGACAAGTCCTCGGCGTACCGTCGAAATTCGGCCCCTTTCATTGCGGAATACCCGACCGAAACCCCTGTTCTCGACGCACGAGCCGGTATAGGTTTGCGACGCCGCAAGCGGCGGCGCCGGATTTCAGAACCGAACATCAGATCACGAGAGCCGACCGCACCCGGCCGCTCTCCAAGGACCGGAATCGGATAGTGCACGCCTTTCGCCCGCTGCTTCGCAAATCGCTGTTCAACCTGTTCGCGGCATGTGTCGCCTGTGCCGCTCTGGTCGCGCCGCGTGCGGCAAGTGCCGAAGCATTGCTGCTGATCGAGGCCGACAGCGGCAAGGTCTTGCAGGCCGAGAATGCGACCGTTCCCTGGTATCCGGCCTCGGTCACCAAGATCATGACCGCCTATGTGACGCTGAAGGCGGTGAAGGACGGCAAGCTCACGCTCGACACGCTGCTGACGGTGTCGCCCACGGCCGCCTCGCAATCGCCCTCGAAGATGGGATTCCGCCCGGGAACGCAGCTCACCGTCGACAACGCGCTGAAGATGATGATGGTGAAGTCGGCGAACGACATGGCCGTGGTGCTCGCCGAGGGCGTCGGCGGCTCGATCGACGGCTTCTCGGCGATGATGAACGACACCGCCAGGAAGCTCGGCATGACGCAGACGAGCTACGTCAATCCGAACGGCCTGCCTGCCGACGGACAGATCACCTCGGCGCGCGACCTCGGCATCCTTTCCCGCTCGTTCCTGCGCGACCTTCCGGAATACGAGTACTTCGTGCACATCCCGGCCATCCGCTTCGGCAAGCGCGTCACCGGAAACTTCAACAAGTTGATCGGTCGCTATCCCGGCGCCGACGGATTCAAGACCGGCTTCATCTGTGCCTCCGGCTACAACCTCGTTGCATCGGCGACGCGCAACGGCCGCCGCCTGATCGCCGTGGTGCTCGGCTCCAGCTCCGGCACCGCGCGCGCCGTGAAGGCCGCGCAATTGCTGGAGCGCGGTTTCAGCCAGGACAATCTGTCCTGGCTGAGGCCCTCGCTGGGCACTGTCGAAAATCTCGTGCCGGTCGACGCCTCGCCGCCCAATTTGCGCGACGAGATGTGCGGCGGCCACCGAAAGCGGCCGGCCAGCGACGATGACGATGCACTGATCGCGACCAACGGCTCCGGCTCGGCCTCGGCCACCGGTGGCGAAGCCCCGGTGACGTTCTTCACGGCCGGCCTGCAGCCGCCGCTTATGAAGGCGTCCGAACTGATGGCGTCCGCGCCCGCAGCCACCGAGCCCGTGCTGGTCTACACCGGTCCCACCCGCACCGGCACGGCCCTGATCGCGGCGGTCGCGGCCGACGCCGACCAGCAGGCGACGCCAAAGCCGCGTGGCAAGAAGTCGCGCGTCGCCGCGAAGCCGGACGCCGCCGACAAGCCCAAAGACACGAAGAAGGACGCCGGGACGAAGGACACCGGGACCAAGACGGCGGCTGCGAAGCCGGCCGCTCCGAAGGCCGACGCCAGGCCGGATGGCAAGAGCGAGAGCAAGAGCGCTGCCAAGCCGGCCGGCAGCAAGCATGCCGCTGCCAAGCCGGAAACGGCGACCAAGCCTGCTCCCAGCGGCGATCAGGCCGCCAAGCCGGCCAAGCCCAAGGCCGCGACCAAGCCGGCCGCCAAGCCGGCCAACAACAGCTAGCCCCTGCCACCATCCCGGACCGCGCCGCAGGCTTCGCACCTGCGGCAGGCCCGGTTGCAACGATTCCAGTAGCCACTCCGCGGCCTTTGGCCTAAGCGTCGACCGCTTGCCACCCGATCCCGCAGGCTCGATACTGGCGGCAATCAGGCAAGCCCGAGACACAACGGGTTCTGGCGTAGGAGAGGGGAGTTTCCATGGAGCGCATCTGGCTCAAGCAATATCCGCCCGGCGTGCCCGCTGATATCGATCCGACGCAGTACGCCTCGCTGGTCGATCTCCTGGAGGAGAGCTTCACCAAGTTCGCCGATCGCAAGGCGTTCATCTGCATGGACAAGTCGATCAGCTATCGCGACCTCGACCAGATGTCGGTCGCGCTGGCGGCCTATCTGCAGGGGCGCGGACTACAGCGCGGCGCCCGCGTAGCATTGATGATGCCGAACGTCCTGCAATACCCGGTCGCCACCGCGGCCGTGCTGCGCGCGGGCTATTCGGTCGTCAACGTCAATCCGCTCTACACGCCGCGCGAACTCGAGCACCAGCTCAAGGATTCCGGCTCCGAAGCCATCATCGTGCTGGAAAACTTCGCCCACACGGTCGAACAGGTGATCGCGAAGACGCCGGTCAAGCACGTCATCGTCGCCAGCATGGGCGACCTGCTCGGCTTCAAGGGCGTGATCGTCAATCTCGTGGTCCGGCGCGTCAAGAAGATGGTCCCGGCCTGGTCGCTGCCGGGCGCGGTGCCGTTCAACGATGCGGTGGCCGCCGGCCGCGGCATGACGTTCAACCGGCCGAAACTGTCGCCGGACGACGTCGCCTTCCTGCAATATACCGGCGGCACCACCGGCGTCTCGAAGGGCGCCACGCTGCTCCACCGCAACATCGTCGCCAACGTGCTGCAGAACGATGCGTGGCTGCAGCCGGCGCTCGTGACGCCGCCGCATGTCGAGCAGCTCATGATCGTCTGCGCCCTGCCGCTCTATCACATCTTCGCGCTGACGGCCTGCTACCTGCTCGCGGTGCGCGCCGGCGGCTGCAATCTGCTGATCCCCAATCCGCGCGACATCCCCGGCTTCATCAAGGAGCTGGCGAAATACCAGGTCAACAGCTTTCCGGCCGTCAACACGCTCTACAACGGCTTGATGCAGCATCCTGACTTCAAGAAACTGGACTTCTCCAAGCTGAAGATCTCCAACGGCGGCGGCATGGCCGTGCAGCGCCCGGTCGCCGAGCAGTGGAAGGCCATCACCGGCTGCTTCATCGCCGAAGGCTATGGCCTGTCGGAGACATCGCCGACCCTCACCTGCAATCCCGCGACCAGCACCGAGTTTTCCGGCTCGATCGGCCTGCCGGTGCCGTCGACCTGGATCTCGATCCGCGATGATGACGGCAACGAGGTTCCGCTCGGCCAGCCCGGCGAGATCTGCGCCAAGGGCCCGCAGGTGATGTCGGGCTACTGGAACAGGCCGGAAGAGACCGCCAAGGTCATGACCGCCGACGGCTTCTTCCGCACCGGCGACATCGGCGTGATGGACGAGACGGGCTACACCAAGATCGTCGATCGCAAGAAGGACATGATCCTGGTATCAGGCTTCAACGTCTACCCCAACGAGATCGAGGAAGTGGTCGCGGGCCATCCGGGCGTGCTCGAATGCGCCGTGATCGGCATTCCCGATTCCAAGTCGGGCGAAGCGGTGAAGGCCTTCATCGTGAAGAAGGACCCGAACCTCACCGCCGACGACGTGCTGAAGTTCTGTCACGAGCAGCTCACCAATTACAAGGTGCCCAAGCACGTCGAATTCCGCACCGACCTGCCGAAGACCAATGTCGGCAAGATCCTGCGTAGGCAGCTGCGCGACGAGAAGAAGGCCGAGGCCGCGTAAACAGGCTCCCTCGGCGCGATGACCGATTTCGGCGACGTCGGGCCGGCCGGTATTCTCGCCTTCTGGCGTGAGGCCGGCCGCGAGCGCTGGTACAGGCGGAACGAGGCCTTCGACGCGGACGTCCGGCACCGCTTCCTCGCCCTCTATCGGCAGGCGGCGGCCGGCGAACTGGCATCTTGGGAGACAAGCGACGACGGAACACTCGCGCTCGTCATCCTGCTCGACCAGTTTCCCCGCAACATGTTCCGCGGCACGCCACAGGCCTTTGCCAGCGACCCGCTGGCCCGCGACGTCGCCCGCGGTGCCATAGAGCGCGGCGTCGACCGCCGGGTCGACCCGGCCTTGCGCGAATTCCTCTACATGCCCTTCATGCATTCCGAGCACCTGCCGGACCAGGAGCTCTGCATCGCGCTGTTCGAACACGCCGGACATGCCGAGAGTCTGACATACGCCCGGGAGCATGCCGGCATCATTCGCCGCTTCGGCCGCTTCCCCCACCGCAACCGTCTGCTCGGCCGAGAGACCTCGCCGGACGAGCAGGCCTTCCTCGACAATGGCGGCTTTGCAGGTTGATGACATCACGGTGAAGGATGCCCGGCCGCGCCCTCCCCTTCGCCTGCAATATTGTGCAGGCCTTCCGGCCGGTCTACAAAGCGGGACCGAATTTCAGGGAGACTGACGATGGCGATCCAGATTGGCGACAAGCTGCCCGACGCGAAATTCCGCGTGATGACCGAGGAAGGCCCGCAGGTGAAGACCACAGACGACATCTTCAAGGGCAAGAAGGTGGCCCTGTTCGCCGTACCCGGCGCCTACACCGGCACCTGCCACAAAATGCATCTGCCCAGCATCTTCCTCAACGCCTATGCGATGAAGGACAAGGGTGTCGACACCATCGCCATCGTCTCCGTCAACGATGCCTTCGTCATGAACGCCTGGAAGCGCGACACTGACCAGCGCGACGAGGCTGTCTTCCTTGCCGATGGCAGTGCCGACTTCACCAAGGCGATCGGCATGGAGCTCGACGCCTCCGCCAACGGCCTCGGCATTCGCTCCAAGCGCTATTCGATGCTGGTCGAGGACGGCGTGGTCAAGAAGCTGAACCTCGAAGCGATGCCCGGCAAGGTCGAGGTCTCCGGCGGCGATACGCTGCTTGGGCAGCTGTAAGGCTGTCACCGCTCTCGGGCCACAGATGACACTGTCATGCCCCGCGAAGGCGGGGCATCCGGTAGTCCAGAGGCTTCGAGATTCATAACGACTGCTGCGGCGTACTGGATCGCCCGGCCAAGCCGGGCGATGCCAGTTGATAATGGCGCGACGTCTACGTCTTCAACCGCGCCATCGCAACGCCGTCGCGGGCCAGTTGATCGGCGCGCTCGTTCTCGGGGTGACCGGCGTGGCCCTTGACCCAGTGCCAGCGCACCTCATGGGCCTTCAACGCGGCATCGAGGCGCTGCCACAGCTCGACATTCTTGACCGGCTTCTTGTCGGCGGTGCGCCAGCCGTTGCGCTTCCAGCCATGGATCCAGCCGGTGATGCCCTGCCGGACATACTGGCTGTCGGTGTAGAGATCGACCGTGCAGGGCTTCTTCAGCGCTTCCAGCGCAGAGATCGCCGCCATCAACTCCATCTGGTTGTTGGTGGTGTGGCGCTCGCCGCCGTTCAGCTCCTTCTCCTTGTCGCCGAACTTCAGGATCGCGCCCCAGCCGCCGGGCCCGGGATTTCCCGAGCAGGCGCCGTCGGTAAAGATGGTGACGACGGGAAGCTCGCTCATGCGACCAGCCCCGGCGAGCTCAGCCCGTAGTCGCGCGCGCTGCTGACGCTCTGGTGGAAGCGCAGCTTGCGGGCATATTCGAGCGGATCCTTCGGCTTGACCAGCGCGCCGGGCGGCACGTTGAGCCAGTCGACCAGCCGTGTCAGCAGGAAGCGGATCGCCGCGCCGCGCGCAAGCAGCGGCAGCGCCGCCTGTTCCGCGTCGGACAGCCTGCGCACCCGGCCATAGGCGTTGAGGAAGGCCCGCGCCTTGGTGACGTTGAAGGAATGATCCGGCTCGAAGCACCAGGCGTTGAGGCAGATCGCGACGTCATAGGCCAGCATGTCGTTGCAGGCGAAGGTGAAGTCGATGATGCCCGAGAGCTTGTCGCCGAGGAAGAAGACATTGTCGTTGAACAGGTCGGCGTGGATCACGCCTTCCGGCAGATCGGTCGGCCAGACGCCACTCGAGAGATAATCGAGTTCGCCGGCAAGGAACGCGCGCAGGCCCGGCTGCACCTCGTCGGCGCGCGGCGCCGCCGCCTCGAATAGCGGGCGCCAGCCGGCCACCGAGAGCGCATTGGCACGGCGGATGGGGAAGCCGGCACCGGCCAGATGCATCCGCGCCAGCCCCTCGCCGACCCCGGCGCATTGGGCGACGTTCGGTTTGCGTGGCCAGACGCCTTCGAGAAAGGTGATGATCGCGGCAGGCCGCCCGGAGAGTTCGCGCAGGGCCTCGCCGTCCCTGGCCCTGACAGGCAGCGGGCAAGTGACGCCGTGTTCGGCGAGATGCGTCATCAGGGCGAGAAAGAACGGCAAATCGTTCTTCGCCACGCGCTTTTCGTAGAGCGTGAGGATGAACGATCCCGTGCTGGTGTGCAGCAGGAAGTTGGAGTTCTCGACGCCCTCTGCAATGCCCTTGTAGGAGAGCAGGTCACCGAGGTCGTATTGCTTCAGGAAATCCGCAAGCTCGTCGGCGGCGACGTCGGTATAGACCGCCATGAACGATTACTCGGCGGCTGCTTCGGGGCGCACCTGGCGCGGCAGCGGGAAGAATTCGTTCTCTTCCGCAGCCGAGACCGTCTCCACATGCAGCGTGAAGCGCTCGGCAAAGGCATCCATGATCTCCTCGACGATCACTTCCGGCGCCGACGCGCCCGCGGTGATGCCGAGGCTCTTGATGTTCTCGAACCTGCTCCAGTCGAGGTCGGTGGCGCGCTGCGCCAGCACCGCGATCTTGCAGCCTTCGCGCTCGGCGACCTCGCGCAGGCGCTGCGAGTTCGACGAGTTCGGCGCACCAACCACGATCAGGGCATCCACCACCGGCGCCACCTTCTTCACCGCGAGCTGGCGGTTGGTGGTGGCGTAGCAGATGTCTTCCTTGTGCGGCCCGTTGATGTTGGGGAAACGCTCCTTGAGCAGCGCGACGATCTCCGCGGTGTCGTCGATCGACAGCGTGGTCTGGGTCACGAAAGCGAGGTTGTTGGGATCCTTCGGCGTGATGGTCTTGGCGTCCTCGGCAGTCTCGATCAGGGTTACGGCGCCAGCCGGCAGCTGGCCGAGCGTGCCGACCACCTCCGGGTGATGGGAATGGCCGATCAGGAAGATCTCGCGGCCGCGCTTGAAGTGGATCGCGGCCTCGCGATGAACCTTGGTCACCAGCGGGCAGGTCGCGTCGAGCGAGAACAGGTTGCGGGACTGGGCGTCGGCAGGAACCGACTTGGGCACGCCATGGGCCGAGAAGACGACCGGCGCGGTAGTGTTTTCCGGGATTTCAGCGAGCTCCTCGACGAAGATGGCGCCCTTCTTTTTCAACCCGTCGACGACGTATTTATTGTGCACAATCTCATGGCGAACATAGACCGGCGCGCCGTATTTATCGAGCGCCCGCTCCACGGTATCGATCGCCCGCACCACCCCGGCACAGAAGCCGCGGGGAGAACAAAGCACGATCTTGAGGTCTGGCTTGGCTGACATGGGGCGATCTCGGGACCGAATCACCCCGCCAAAAGGGGCGGGACACGGTCGTGGATGGAACGGGGTTTGGTACGGGCTTACAGGGAATTGGGCCCCCTGTCAGCCGCTGTCAAGGCACTATCTATAGCAGAACCATTGCGTGGCTACCCCGGTCCGGCTTATATAGCGCGAATTCCCAGTCATCGCTGATGACCACCGGTTTCGCCTCCAGAAGGGGTGGGCGAAGCACAAAGGAGATTTGCCATGAGCAACGCACCTCTGATGCCCAAGGCGACCGCCGTCTGGCTGCTCGACAACACCGCGCTGACCTTCGACCAGGTCGCCGATTTCACCAAGATGCACCCCCTCGAGGTCCGCGCGATCGCCGACGGCGACGCCGCCCAGGGCATCAAGGGCATGGACCCCCTTTCCAACGGCCAGCTGACCCGTGAGGAGATCGAGAAGGGCGAGAAGAACCCCGACTACCGGCTCCGCCTCCAGGAGAGCAAGGTGGTGCTGCCGCCGCAGCCGAAGCGCAAGGGTCCGCGCTACACCCCGGTGTCGCGCCGCCACGAGCGTCCGAGCGCCATTCTCTGGCTGTTGCGCAGCCACCCCGAGTTGAAGGACGCCCAGATCATGCGTCTGGTCGGCACCACGAAGAGCACGATCGCCAGCGTCCGCGACCGCACGCACTGGAACACCTCGGCTCTGACGCCGATCGATCCGGTCACGCTCGGCCTGTGCTCGCAGATCGAGCTGGATTTCGAGGTGGCCCGCGCCGCCAAGGAAAAGCCGGCCGACGCGGCCTATGGCGGCGCCACCCTGCTGCCCGCTTCGGAGACCACCAAGAAGGAAGCCGAGTACGAAGGCGCAGAACGCTCCAGCGACGATCTCAACGTCGATGCCGTGTTCGCCAAGCTGAAAACGCTCGGCGGCGGCAAGAAGCACGAGGACGACGAGGAGTAAGACGCCTCGCCCGTACGCGCGACCACATGACAAACGCGGCGGGATGTCCCGCCGCGTTTATGTTTGCGCACCTGCCGCCAGACCTTTCCGGCGTCGTCCCGGCCTTCGCCGGGACGACCCTTGATCAGAACTTGTACGTCACGCCGGCGCCGACCAGCCACGGGTCGATATGCGCCGTGCCGGTCACCGGCAGGCCGCTGACGGTCGCCGAAAAATCCGGGCGCAGCCAGAGCTTCTTCACGTCGACGTTCAGACCCCAGTGCCGGTCGATCATGTAGTCGAAGCCGAACTGCACGGCACCGCCCCAGGCGTTGCTGACATGCAGGTTGGTGGTGGTCGCGACGATCGCGGGCGGGCCGACGATCGCGGCCGGCACGTTGGCGGCCGAATTGTTGAAGAACACGGTGTAGTTGACGCCCGCGCCGACATAGGGCTTGAACGCGCCGAACTGGTCGAAGTGGTATTGCAACGTCAGCGTCGGCGGCAGCAACGTGGTCTTGCCGATCGGCAGATTGGCCAGCGAACCCGTGCCGCTGATCGAATGCCGGGTGACACCAAGGATCAGCTCGGCCGCGATGTTCTTGGTGAAGAAATAGCTGATGTCGAGCTCGGGAACGACCTGGTTGCTGATCGAGAGGCCCGAATTGGGCGAGGACAGCGACGGCACGCCCGTGACGCTGACGCTGCTATTGCCATCGGGCAGCACGCCGAGCGCGCGCAGGCGGATCATCCACGGATTGAAGGCTTCGACTGCCGGCGGCGGCGCCTTCTTGTAGACCGGCAGGTCGGCCGCCTGCGCCGACGCCATCGCCCCCACCATCACGGCGCCCAGTGTCGCCAGCCTCTTGATCGTCTTCATCTCGTACCCCTTCAGCCAAGTCTGCTTTGGTCGGCGCAACGACGCGCCTCGTCAGCGTCAGAGCAGAAAGGGGATGGTGAAGGATTTGATGCCGATCAAATCAGGACTGTCGCGACATGATTTGGCCGCAGCGTTGCAGATGTGCCACGGCAGGCGCGATTGCGAACGAGTGGCGCGGCACCATGGTGCCGCCGACGTTCACGGACGATCGGGATGGTTCAGCATGTATTCGCCGAGATCGCGCTGGCGGCGGTCGGCGCGGGCGGTGGCGGCGCTGCGCTGGACGTCCCGGTCCTTGCGGCAGGCCACGTATTCGGGCGAGCCCTGCGCGTAGCCGCGGCCCTGGCACACAGCATCGTCATCATCGCCGCCCAGCGCCACCGGCGTCTGATACCGCGCGGAGCAGGCGGAGAGCATGAGACCGACGAGCACGATCGCAAAAAACGGCTTCGAATTCATGGCAGGTCTTTCATCCAGATCGCATGGAGCCCCACGGACGTCTCGACCATGCAGTCTTTGACGACGCCGTGAAGATCCTTGTCACGAGAGCTGCGCCACGGCGCAGTCACACGATTGGATAGAGCGGGAAATGCGGCCTATTCAAGTCCTGCAGCGATTGATCGGAAATCGGCAGCCAATTTATCGAATTTTGGAAGAACGGCGAAGCTCAGCGAAGCGACCGGTGGCCGCTGGACCGGAACGCCGTAAATCCCCGTGCCCGGAAAATAACTTGCACTTAACAGCGAACGACAATTCTGCGAGCGATCTTCACGAGATTCGAACCAGGTAGATTTTCATGAGATTCAAGCTTGGCGTTTCTCAGGCCATGTCCGTGTTCGGTGCGTTGGCTGTCATCGGCCTGCTGGTGCTGATCTCGACCAGCCAATACGCCCTGAACCATCTCAAGGTCGGCGGCCCCGTTTATGACCGCATCAAGCTCGGCAACGACCTGATTGCCGACATCCTGCCGCCGCCGGAATACGTGATCGAAGCCTATCTCGAAGCAACTCTCGTTTTCAACGACTCCTCCGAACTCTATATCCATCGCGACAGACTTGCGAAGCTGAAGAAGGAATATGACGAACGACGGGAATTCTGGGCAAGATCGCCGCTCCAGCCCGCGTTGAAGGCAGAGCTGGTCGAGAAATCGCACGCCGAGGCCCAGAAGATCTGGCACGGCATCGAAGCGGAATTCCTGCCGGCGCTCGCGCAGGGAAACATCAACAAGGCGGCACGGCATTACGCCGAGATCACCAAGGCCTATGTTGCGCATCGCGCGATCATCGACAACCTCGTGAAGCTCGTCACCGAGAGCAACGCCGAGATCGAGGCGGCGGCGACCGGTCAGGTCGGCATGCTCATCATGGTGCTGTGGGCGGTGTCCGGCGTGATGCTGCTGGTCGTGTTCGGGGGGCAGATCGCGCTTCACTTTCACCTCGTCCGGCCGCTCAACGACGTGATCAAATCGACCCTCGCGCTGGCCGAAGGCAATACCGGATCGCCGCCGCCCTCTCTCGGCCGCAACGACGAGGTGGGGCAAATTGCCAAGGCCGTGGAAACACTGCGCCTCGGCGCCATCCGGGCCGCCGAGCATGACCGGGAAGTCCAGGCCTTGCGCGAGACATCCGAAGAGACGAAGCGCCTCGCGCTTCAGGATCTCTGCGAGATGCTCGAGGCGGATCTGGAAAGTGCCACCCGAGAGGTCCTCGCATTGAGCAGCGATGCAGCGACGTGCGGCGCCGAGGCAGCCGCGGTGGCCAGCAGCATTGCCGCCGAAGCCGGCATCGCCGCCGATTCATCCGGTCGTGCGAGCCAACACGTCACATCCATCGCGGAGGAGGCACAGCAGCTTTCGGTGACGGGCAAAGACATCGCCGCCCGGGCGGCTGAAGCCTTGAAGCATGCCGGAGATGCATCCAGGCAGGCCACGCATGCATCGACGACCGTCACCACGCTCAGCGAAGCAGCCGAACAGATCGGCACGGTCGTCTCGACCATCTCGGAAGTTGCCGCCCAGACCAATCTGCTGGCGCTGAACGCGACCATCGAGGCGGCTCGAGCCGGCGAACTGGGGAGGGGGTTCGCCGTGGTGGCGCACGAGGTGAAGGCTCTGGCCAAGAAGACGTCGGACGCCACCGAGGACATCTCCCGGCGCATCGCGAATATCTGCGCGGCCACGAGGGAAAGTGCCGCGGCCATCGGCAGCATCACTGCGGCGGTCGGCAACATCAACGACATCAACCTCGCCGTGGCCGCCGCCGCCGAGAGACAGGAGGCGGCCCTGCGGGAGACCTCACAAAGCCTGCAGCAGGCGTCCGAGGGAGTCGCCGAAGTCGCCAGGAACGTCAACCGGATATCCGGGCACTCCCTGGAAATCGAGAAATCCTCCGGCCAGACTTCCAACCTGGTGAGCGCGCTCGTCAACGGCACGAATGGCCGGGTCACCGAGTTGCGCGCCAACCTCGTCGCCTCGCTGCGGCAATCCAGCTCGGAGAAGGTCGCCTATCGGCGTCCCGTGACCGTCCCGGCGGTGCTCCGCGCGCACAACAGTGTCGTCGAGGGCACCATCCTCGAACTGTCCGAAACCGGGCTTCGCCTCCGCACCAGAAATCGTGGCCCCAGTCTGAGCGAGGGAGGAAGCGGCAGCATCGAGACGAAGGAGTTCGGAACGGCCAGCGGCAAGGTGCTGGCCCTCGGCGAGACCAGCATCTATTTCGAGTTCGACGATCAGGCCCGGGAGGGCGATGCCGCTCTCGCCGCCTACCTCGCGCAGGTCGACGCTTCCGACCGCGCCCTCGTCCAGATCGCAAAGGCCACGGCCGCCGAGGCCGGCGCGGCGTTCGAAGAGGCGATAAGGCGTGGAGAGATCACGCTGAATGGCATGTTCGACTTCGGCTATCGACAGATTCCGAACACCAATCCCGAGCAATTCGAAGCGCCATTCACCGCGGTCGCCGATCGGGTGCTTCCGCCCATCCAGGACAAGGCGTTGGCGTACGATCCCCGTATCGTATTCTGCGCCGCAGCCGATCTGAAAACCTATCTGCCGACGCACAATGCGGCCTTCTCGCAACCGCAACGGCCCGATGATCCGGTCTGGAACATGGCGCATTCGCGCAACCGGCGCTTCTACAAGGACCGAACCGCTCTGGCTGCGGCCCGCAGCACGAGAGAGTTCCTGATCCAGACCTATGAGCGCAGCATGGGCGGCGGTGTCGTCGTGACGCTCAAGGAGATCGCCGTGCCGGTCTATATCTGCGGACGACATTGGGGTTGCCTGCGGCTTGCCTTCAAGCCGTAGACTCGGGATCGCAGGTCGCCATCAGGGGATCTGCGATCGTCCGGAAACTGTGGCGGGAAGCGGCGGGAGATCGCCGACCGCAGCTATACCCTCCCCTTCAGCGCCTCGCCGATCTCATCGAGCACCTTGGGGTCCTCGATCGTGGCCGGCATGGTCCAGGATTCGCCATCCGCGATCTTCTTGATCGTGCCGCGCAGGATCTTGCCCGAGCGCGTCTTGGGCAGGCGGCCGACGGTGATGGCGAGCTTGAACGCCGCGACGGGGCCAAGCTTGTCGCGCACCAGCGCGATGATCTCCTTCTCGATCTCGGCCGGCGGGCGCGTCACGCCGGCCTTGAGCACCAGGAAGCCGCAAGGCACTTCACCCTTGATGGCGTCCTTGACGCCGAGGACGGCGCATTCGGCGACGTCAGGATGCGAGGCGAGGATCTCCTCCATGCCGCCGGTGGAGAGACGATGTCCGGCGACATTGATGATATCGTCGGTGCGGCCCATCACCCAGACATAGCCGTCCTCGTCCTTGTAGCCGGCGTCCGAGGTCTTGTAGTAGCCGGGGAATTCGCTGAGATAGGCCTCATTGAAGCGATCGTCCTGATTCCACAGCGTCGGCAGACAGCCCGGCGGCATCGGCAGCTTGATGACAATCGAGCCCATCTTGTTGGGACCGACCGGCTTAGCCGCCTCGTCGACGACGTCGACCTGGTAGCCCGGCATCGGCACCGTGGGCGAGCCGTGCTTCACGGGCAGCATGCCGAGGCCAACCGGGTTGCCGGCAATGCACCAGCCGGTCTCGGTCTGCCACCAATGGTCGATCACCGGCACCTTCAACTGCGCTTCCGCCCATTCCACCGTCGGCGGATCGGCGCGCTCGCCGGCGAGGAACAAGGTGCGGAAGTGCGACAGGTCGTATTGCCGGATCAGCTTGCCTTCCGGATCCTCTTTCCGGATCGCGCGAAACGCCGTCGGCGCGGTGAACAGGGCCACCGCCTTGTGCTCGCTGATGACGCGCCAGAACGCGCCGGCATCGGGCGTGCCGACCGGCTTGCCTTCGTACATGATCGAGGTCGCGCCGTGCAGCAGCGGGCCGTAGACGATGTAGCTGTGCCCGACCACCCATCCGATATCCGAGCCGCACCACCAGACCTCGCCGGGCTTGACGCCATAAAGGTTGAACATGGACCATTTCAGCGCGACCAGATGTCCGCCATTGTCGCGCACGACACCCTTGGGAACTCCGGTCGTGCCCGACGTGTAGAGGACGTAGAGCGGATCGGTGGCGGCGACGGGCACGCAAGGCGCGCGCTTGCCGTCGTTCAGGGCCTTGCGGCGCAGGCTCGCCCAATCATAATCGCGGCCCGGCGTCAGATCGCAGGTCAGTTGCGGACGTTGCAGCACGATGCAGGCCTTCGGCTTGGTGCCGGCGAGCCGGATCGCCTCGTCGAGCAGCGGCTTGTACTGCACGATGCGGCCGGGCTCGATGCCGCAGCTCGCGGAGAAGATGAGCTTGGGCTGCGCGTCATCGATCCGGGTGGCAAGTTCCTTCGCGGCAAAGCCGCCGAAGACCACGGAGTGTACGGCGCCGATGCGCGCGCAGGCGAGCATCGCCACCACGGCCTCCGGCACCATCGGCATGTAGAGGATGACGCGGTCGCCCTTGGCGACGCCGAAATCCTGCAGGACGGCGGCGAGCGCCTGCACCTCGTTCAGGAGTTCGGCATAGGTGAATCTGGAAATACTGTCCGTCAGCGGCGAATCGTGGATCAGCGCGAGCTGGTCGCCGCGGCCGCGTTCGACGTGACGGTCGAGCGCGTTGTAGCAGGTATTGACGACGCCGCCGGCGAACCAGCGGCCATAGACGCCGAGCGAGGCATCGAAGACTTTTTTCGGCGGCTCGATCCAGTCGATCTCCTTCGCCGCCTCGGCCCAGAAGCCCTCGGGATCGGCCAGCGAGCGCGCATGGACCTCGTGATAACGGCTGTTGCCCTGAACGTTCATTCCCAGCGCTCCCGTTCCCTCTTGTTGGTCTCGCCCTGACCTGACGACAGGACAGGCGCCCCGCCATGACAGGGATCAAAGACCGGCTTTGTTGGCGGGATATTTTCCGGGAACGGGCTACGGTTCAAGCCGAAAAGGAGGGACGGGCAGCTTGGGCTGCCCGGAATGGGGGGAGGCGGCCATGCGGGCCGCCTGATCGCGCGACTCAGCTCTCTATCGCGTTGAGCCGCTGCAGCCTGTCCTGCATGAGCTTTTTGAGGTCGTAGCCCGGGCGGCCGAAACTCGCGTTGCGGGAGGTCAGGAACTGGCGCTGGGACTTGCGCAGTTCTCCCGCAGTGCGCTTGTTGACCGCCTTCAGCACCCGCTCGTAGGTCTCGGCGATCTGGCGGTCGAGCATGCCGAGCTGCGGGTCGGCGCAGATCACCTTTTCCACCTCGCGCTTGGCCGTGGCGCAATCGAACGAGGGGCCGTTGCCGGAATTGGCCGCCAGCGGACGCTGTGGCTCACCGCCGAATTTGGCGATTTCCGCGAGCATGGTGCGGCGGCCCGCGGCGGCATTGTCGTTGCCGGGATCGAGCCTCAGCGCCGCCTCGTAATCGGCCAGCGCCTTCCTGCGCTCGCCCATCTTGGCGTAGAGCACGGCGCGGTTGTTGTAGGTCTGGGCGAAGTTCGGATCGAGCTTCAGGGCGGCGTCATAATCGCTGAGCGCCGCACCGAACTCGCCCTTGTAATGGTAGGCATCGCCGCGATTGGTGAAGAAGTTCGGGCGCGGCGACAGCCGTAGCGCCTGGTCGTAATCCGCGATCGCCCTGTCGTACTCGCCCTTCGCGGCCAGCGACAGGCCGCGATTGTCGTAATACTCCGGCACTTTTGGATCGAGCCGGATCGCCTCGCCGTCGTCGGCGATCGACTTGTCGAGCTGGCCGAGCTTCTTGTAGGCCGCGCCGCGATTGGTGAAGCTGCGCGGCCGGTTCGGATCGAGCCGGAGCGCTTCGCTGAGGTCCTGCACCGCCTTTTCGTTGTCGCCGCGGAGGTAATAGGTCGCACCGCGGTCGGACCAGGCCTGCGCATCGTCGGGCTTCAGCTTGATCGCCTGGTCGTAATCGGCCAGCGCGCGATCCAGCCGGCGCTGCATGGTGTAGACGATGCCGCGCTGCCCATAGGCTTCCGCATCCAGGGGATCGAGTTCGATCGCCTTGCTGAGGTCCGCCGCGGCCCGATTGAGATCGCCGCCGGCCTCGCGCAGCAGATTTCCGCGCAGGCGCCAGGCTTTGCCATTCTTGCCGTCGAGCGCGATGGCGCGGTCGATGTCCCGCAAGGCCTGCGTGAGCCCACCAGAGGTCTGAGCATTTGCGTCGGCCCTGACCAGCAGGGCCGCAGCGCGCTCGGACACAGGATTGGCAGTCTGGTCGATGATGGCGCTACACGCCGCGATCAACTCGGCCGGTGCTGCCTTGCTGTTCGTCACGCAATCGACGGCGGCCAGCGCGGGAGCGGCGAGGACGAGACTCAAGGCCGCGCCCAGCAGGAAGACGCGCAGCGAATGTCGGGACGGTTGCGCGGAAAATGGGTGGCCGCACATGAAAGGTGGCTCCGTGACAGGTCGTTTTCAGCATTGTCGCGGCTGAAACGGAACCGGTTCAACCCCTGCTGGCCCGGACCGGAGCGTTAACTTTCTCGTCGTCCGCACACGACGAGGCGAACAGCTCAATACCCGACCACCCCGTTAGTGCCCGTCCAACCCGTTCAAGCGCTGCAAGCGCTCCTGCATCGCCTTCTTCAGGTCATACCCGGCGCGTCCATAGCTGGCGTTGCGGCGGGCGATGAACTCGTCCTGCTCGCGCTGGAGGGCTTTCGCCTCGCCAGCAGGGCGCGCCTCGCGGACCACGCGCGCATGGGCCGCGAAGATCTCGCGGTCGAGATCGGCGAGGTCGCGATTGCCGCAGATCGCCTTCTCGACGGCACGGCGCACGCCAGCGCAACTGAAGCTCGGCTTGCCCGCCACGGCCATCTGCGCACCGATTCGCTCGAGCTCCCGCGCCATGGCCCTGTGATTGGCTCGGGCTTTCTCGTGATTGGGATCGATCCTGAGCGCCGCACCGAAATCCTGCACGGCCTTCGGCTTGTCGCCCTTCTTCAGCCAGAGCTCGCCGCGGGCGTTGAAGACATCGGCGAGGGTAGGATCGAGCTGGAGCACGCGGCTGTCGTCCGCGATCGCCCGATCGATCTGGTCGCGTCGTGCGTAGAGCGCGCCGCGGGCGATCAGCGCCCTGATCAGGTCGGCCTTCGCCGCCTTCTCGTTGTCGATCACCGCGCCGCAGGCCGTGGCCGCCTTGTCCAAATCGTCGGCCGCAGCGGCAGCCAGGCACGGCGCGACGTCGATCTGCACCACCGCCGAAGGCTCCCCGCCGGTCGCGGCATGGAGCGCACCGGGCAACAGCGCGCCGAGAAGAGCCATGCCGGACAATCGGGGGAAGCGGAAAAGCATGCTGTTTGCAGTCCGAAAATGTTGCGTGAAGGCCGCTCGATCCATCATAGGGACGGAATGGTGCCGGCGTGTGGCGCCGCGCGAATCGGTTTCGGGGAACATCGTGTCGACATTCGAATGGATCATCGCGCTTCTGCTCGGCGCCGTTGCCTTATCGGCGCTGGCCCGGCGGATCAAGGTCCCCTACCCGACCTTTCTGGCGATCGGCGGCGCGCTGGTCGCCTTCGTGCCGAACAGCCCGTCGTGGACGCTCCAGCCCGATCTGGCGTTGGCGCTTTTTGTCGCACCCGTGCTGCTCGATGCGGCCTTCGACACCTCGCTTCGCGACCTCCGCAACAACTGGGTTCCGATTTCGACCCTGGTCATCGCCGCGGTCGGCCTGACCACCGCGGGTGTCGCAGTCGTCGCGCACCGGCTGATGCCCGACATGCCCTGGGCGGCAGCGATCGCGCTCGGTGCCATCGTGGCGCCACCGGATGCCGCGGCGGCGATCGCGATCCTGAGCCAGGTCAAGCTACCCCACCGCATGGTGAAGGTTCTGGAGGGGGAAAGCCTGCTCAACGACGCCAGCGCGCTGCTGATCTATCGCATCGCGGTCGGTGCCGTCGTCATGCAGCATCTGACCTGGCGCGAAGTTGCGCCGATGATCGCGCTGGCGCTGGTCGGAAGTATCCTCGCCGGCCTCTTGGCCGGCCGCCTCGTTCCGCTGCTGATGGAACGCCTCACCGAAGCACCCAGCGCCATCATCGTGCAGTTCGCCACCACCTTTCTGGTGTGGATTGCGGCCGAGCATCTCGGCCTGTCGGGCATCCTCACCATCGTGGTCTACGCCATCACCATGTCGCGCACGGCGGGCGAGCGCATGCCGGCGCGGCTGCGGGTGCCGTCCTTTGCGGTCTGGGAGACGACGGTCTTCGTGCTCAATGTCCTCGCCTTCATGCTGATCGGCATGCAGATGCGGCCGATCTGGTCGCGGCTGGAGGCGGACCTGCGCTGGGAGTATTGCGTGGCGGCCGGGTGGATCCTGCTCACGGTGGTGCTGGTGCGGCTGTTCTGGGTGACGTTCTACCGTGGCACGCTGCGTCTGCTGATGACCTTCGGCCTCTATCGCCCCGGGGACAGCAGGGCCGTCGCCTCGGCAAAGGGCGGACTCATCATCTCCTGGTGCGGCATGCGCGGCATCGTCACGCTCGCCACCGCATTCGCCTTGCCGGAAAATTTTCCCCATCGCGATTTCATCGTCTTCATCGCCTTCGCCGTGGTGCTGGGATCGCTGGTCATCCAGGGCCTGACGCTGCGGCCGCTGATCCTCGCCTTCGGCCTCACGGACAACGACCCGGTCGGCACCGAGGTCGCGCGCGCCCGCGCCATCGCCTACCGTGCGGCGCTCGATGCGATCGAGGACGATCCATCCGAGGAGGCCGAGATCCTGCGGCTCGAATACCGCGCCCTCCTGACGCGGGCGGACGAGGACCCGAACGGCGGCATCGCCGACGGCCGCCTGCCCGCCGACGGCCTGCGCTTGCGTGCCATCGAGGCGGCTCGCAAATCGATCTTCGGTCTCCGCGCCAGCGAGGTCATTGGTGACGACGCGTTTCACAGGCTCGAGGAGGAGCTCGATCGCGCGGAATTGAGCGCGGGAGGGTAAATCCTGTCGTGCCGGCGCAGGCCGGGACGACGGTCGAGATTCAAGTCGCAACGCGTGCCAAGTCGCCTGTTTGAACCAAACCGCGCCTGCCCAGACACATTCCTCATGACGACCTTGATCGACGACCGTCGTGTTCGCGCGCGTGATGCGTCGCCTGCACGATATTTTTATTTCAACATGTCCCTCGCCTGCGCGGCGACGGCTTTTCTGGGCTTTGCACCGACCTATTTCGTGCCCATGGCGCAGCGGAGTCTCTCCGCCAGCCCGGTGATTCATTTTCACGCGTTCCTGTTCTTCACCTGGTCTCTCTATTTCGTGATGCAGACCTGGCTTGCTGCCTCGGGCCGCGTCCTCAATCACCGCACGGTCGGCATCGCCGGCGTCTCGCTCGCGACTGCCATGGTGATTTTCGGCTTCCTTGCCTCCGTGACGTCGATGAAGAACGCGGCTGCGCTCGGGCAGATCGACGCCGGTGTCGGCTTCGCGATCGTGCCGATGAGCGGGATTGCCTTCTTCGCATTGGTGTTCGTGCTCGCGATCATCAACACGCGGCGGCCGGAGATTCACAAGCGCCTGATGCTGCTCGCCGCGGTCTCGATCCTCGACGCCGCGATCGCACGCTGGTTCCTCACCCGGTGACCATCGCCCCCGCCGTGGTCGCGTCACTGCTGCTCGTGATCGCCATGATCCGCGACTGGCGCAGCGAGGGCCGGGTCCATCCGGTCTACATCGCCGGCACGCTGGCGCTGCTCGCGGTGAAGGTGCTGAACTGGCCGATCAGCGAAACCGCCGCATGGCATGCCTTCGCCGGCGGCATCCTGGCAATGGCGCGGTAGGCGACCACAACCTGCGCAATCGTCCCGGGTTCGCGCTTTGCGCGCCCCGGGACGACAGCCGAGATCGAAGCTACGCCCCCGCCTTGCAGGTGATGCCGCCGTCGACCACCAGCTCGATCCCCGTCACATATTTCGCCTCGTCCGACGCCAGGAACAGCGCGGCATTCGCGACATCGAAGGCATCGCCCATATGGCCCATCGGCACCTGGGCGTCGCGCGCGCGCCACATCGCCTCGACGTCGCCCTTGGCGTAGCTGTTCGCGAGACCCGCCGAGTGCTCCACCATCGGAGTCTTCATCAGGCCCGGCAGGATCGCATTGACACGCACGTGGTGAGGTGCGAATTCGATCGCGGTGGTGCGCGTCATCTGGTTCATCGCCGCCTTCGAGGCGCCGTAGGTGACGTAGGAGAGCCCGAGGTGCCGGATCGAGGCGATCGAGGAGATGTTGATGATGGAGCCGCCGCCCTGCTTCACCATGACCGGGATGACGTGCTTCATCGTCAGATAGGCGCTCTTGAGATTGACGGTGAAGACGCGGTCCCAGCTCTCCTCGGCGACCTCCACCACGCTGCCCATCTCGGCGATGCCGACATTGTTGTCGAGCACGTCGATGCGGCCATGGGCCTTGAGGCACGCCGACACCATCGCCTCGATCTCGCTCGCGCGGGAGACGTCGGCCGTGAAGGCGATCGCCTTGCCGCCTTCACCCGTGATGATCTTCGCGGTCTCCTCGGCCGCCGCGCCGTTGCGATCGACGCAGAATACCTGCGCGCCCTCTCGCGCAAAGGTCACAGCCGTCGCCTTGCCGTTGCCCCAGCCGGGCCCGATCGAGCCGGCGCCCACCACCATTGCAACCTTGCCCTTGAGCCGATCCATCGTGTTTTCTCCCGTGTTGTTCTCGTGGCCCGGATGAGCAGAGCGATATCCGGGTTGGCGTTCCCGGATTTCGCTCTGCTCATCCGGGCTGCGGACCCTTGCAGACGCTCATCGTCGTGACGTGAGCTCCGATAGGATGCCCGACGATCTCCGACAAGGTCCGACACTGTCCGTCATGGCACAATCGCCATTCCCCGGCTGCGCCGGAATTGCCAAGCACCACCTCCGGCAGCGGCGGCCGCTGCGGCTGCCACTGAAACCAGCCATCGACGAGCCGCGCCTCCGGCGGCGGCTCCATGCCGGGGCCGGTGCCCTTGATGCGCGCCTGCACCAGTTCGAGTCCGGCGGGCGAGACCTGCCAGTCCTCCTGCCATTCGACCTTCGCAACGGAATGGGTCCAGGCCAGCGTGAAGGCGGACAGCGCCAGCGCCTTGACGCCGCCCGCGGTCGCCAGACAGAGGCTCACGCCGCCTCGAGTGTCGCCGGCGGCCGTTGCCGCCACTGCCACAGCGCAATCGCAGCGGCGAGCAGGAATCCGGCCGTATCGCTGAACGGGAAGTCGCCGAGCAGGCAGAACGCCGCGCCAAGCGCGACCGCGCGTTCGAGCAGCGACAGCCGCGTGAACAGGAAGCCGATCGCGACCATGCCGAACAGCCCGATCGCGACCAGCGCCTTCAGCGTCGCCAGCGCGACCGCGCCGTAGAAGCCGAGCTTGGCCGCCATGGGATCGCCGCCCTGCAGCATCAGGGCGGGCGAGTAGACGAAGATGAAGGGGATGACGTAGCCGGCGAGTGCGATGCGCATCGCTTCCCAGCCGATCTTGTCGGGGTTCTCCTTGGCGATCGGCGCCGCGGCAAGCGCGGCGAGTGCCACCGGCGGCGAGAGATCGGCCATGATGCCGTAATAGAACGCGAACATGTGGCTTGCGATGAGGGGCACGCCGAGCTTGGCCAGCGCGGGCGCGGCGAGCGCGGCGGTGATGATGTAGGTCGGGATGGTCGGGATGCCGGTGCCGAGCAGGATCGACAGCAGCATGGTCATGATCAGCGCCAGGAACAGGCTCTTCTCGCCGAGCCCGATCACCCAGCCGCCGAAGATGGTGCCGACACCGGTCTGCGACATCATACCGATGATGACGCCGACGATGGCGCAGGCCATGCCGACCGTGATCGCCGACTTGGCGCTCTCCGCCAGCGCATCGCGGCAGGCACGCAGCGCCGCCATCCCGCCGCGGACGAAGGCGGTGATGAGGATCAATCCAACGACCACGCAAGAGACCGGCAGGATCTGGAGCCCGTCACGCGACAGCGCGGCGACGACGAGCGCGAGGCCGATCCAGAAGATATAGCGGATCAGCATGGAGGGGGCACCGGTCGTGATCGCGGTGCCGAGGATCAGCGCCACCGTCAGCGCAAGGCCCATGCTGCCGGCATAGAGTGGCGTGAAGCCTTCGAACAGCATGTAGACCAGCGCGGCGAGCGGCAGCACGAGGTACCAGCGCGTCACCAGCGCCTTCCAGGCGCTCGGGATTTCCGAGCGCTTCATGCCGACGAGGCCGTGCTTGCCGGCCTCCAGATGCACCATCCAGAAGGCCGAGGCGAAATAGAGGATGGCGGGGATCGCGGCGGCTTTCACGATCTCCGAATATTGCACGCCGAGCGTCTCGGCCATGATGAAGGCGACCGCGCCCATCACCGGCGGCATGATCTGTCCGCCCATGGAGGCGGTGGCCTCCACGCCGGCCGCGAAGGCGCGGCGATAGCCGAACTTGATCATCAGCGGAATCGTGAACTGGCCGACGGTAACGACGTTGGCGACGCCGGAGCCCGAGATCGTGCCCATCATGCCCGAGGCGAACACCGCGACCTTGGCCGGCCCGCCGCGGGTGCGCCCGAACAGGCCGAGCGAGACGTCGGTGAACAGCTGGATCATGCCGGCGCGCTCCAGGAACGAGCCGAACAGGATGAACAGGAAGATATAGGTGGCCGAAACGTAGATCGGCACGCCGTAGAAGCCCTCGGTGCCGAACGACAGATGCGTGACGATCTGGTCGTAATCGTAGCCACGATGATTGAGCGGCGAGGGCAGGTATTGCCCGAAGAACCAGTAGACGAGGCACGCGCCGCACATCAGCGGCAGCGCCGCGCCCATCAGCCGTCGCGTGCCCTCGAAGATCAGCACCGCGAGCAGCGTGCCTACCACGAGATCGAGCCGGGTCGGATCGCCGTCACGGGCAATCAGGTCGGCGTAGAAGATCCACTGGTAAAGGCCGCAGAAGAATCCGGCGCCGCCGACGATCCAGCCCAGCGCACGGCCGACATCGTTTCTGGCCGTGAAATTGCCGATCAGGCCGAAGGTGAGCAGGACGAGGAAGCCGACATGGACGCCCCGCACCACCTGGCTCGGCAGATAGTTGAAAGCCGCGACATAGAGCTGGAAGGTCGCGAAGGCGATGCCGATCCAGTAGGCCAGCTGCCCCCACCAGCCGGGGCCGAACCCTTCGGGGAAGCCGTGCTCGAAATTGTCGAACTCGACCTTGATGGGCGCAGCTTCGGTGCCCTCAGCCTTTTCCAGCATCCAACTCGTCCTCAATCGTCGCGCGCTTATAGCATTCGCACGGCCCATCCGCGCCGTCAGGCCCGGGGGGCGTCCCGGGCATCCACGATCTTTCTCGCCCCACCTCAAAACGTGGATGGCCGGGACATCTAGCGCGAAGACGCGCTTCGCGCTTTTGCCCGGCCATGACGAAGAGTGGCGAGAGCCGACCTTACTTGATCAGCCCTTTTTCCTTGTAGTAGCGGATCGCACCGGGATGCAGCGGGACCGGGCTGCCGGTTGCCGCGGCTTCCAGCTTGATCTCCTTGCCGGCCGCATGGGCGTTTGCGAGTTCGGGCAGCGACTCGTAGACCAGCTTGGTCATCTGATAGGCGAGATCCTCCGACACCGCCGAAGACGTGACCAGATAGTTGACCACGGCCGCGGTGGGCACGTCCTTGTCCTGGCCCGTGTAGGTGTTGGCGGGAATCATCGCCGAAATGAAGGGCGGACCGATCTTGTCGACGGTCTCCTTCGGCACCGACACCACGGTGATCGGGCTCGAGGTCGAGAGGTCCTTCAGCGAGGCGACGCCGAGGCCGGCCGATTGCAGCGTGGCGGCAAGCTGGCGATTCTTCATCAGGTCGACGGATTCGGCGAAGGGCAGATATTCGACCTTGCCGAGATCCTTGTAGCTCATGCCGGCGGCGGCGAGAATCGCACGGGAATTCAGCTCAGTGCCCGACTTGGGCGCACCGACCGACAGGCTCTTGCCCTTCAGATCAGCCAGAGTCTTGATGCCGCTCTCGGCGGTCGCGACGATCTGGATGTAGTTCGGGTAGATCGCCCCGATGGTCCGGAGCTTGTCGAGCTTGGCCTTGAAGCCGGCCTCCTCCTCGCCGTCCCAGGCGGCCTTGAGCGAATCGCCCAGCGTGAACGCCAATTCGCCGCGGCCCTGCTGCAGCAGGATCAGGTTCTCGACCGACGCCTTGGTGGCCTGCACCTGCGTCTTCACGCTCGGAATCTTGTCGCCGTAGATCTTCCCGATTGCGACGCCCAGCGGATAATAGACGCCGGAGGTGCCGCCCGTCAGCACGTTGATGAAGGATTGCGCCTGCGCGCAAGGTGCCGACGCCGCCAGAGCAAGAGCCGCGGCCACGCCGAAGAACGTCCGTTTCATGATTTTTGTACTCCCCAAACCGGCGGCGAAATTGGCCGGATGAGGCAGGCGGGTCAACCCATCCGAAAGACAAAAATGGCCCGCGGTAAATGGCCGTTCCGGCACGATTTTTTGGAACCCTCGGGGTGCGGCGAGGTGGCGCAGATGACATTGGCGTCGACGCCAGTCACCGGCGAGGGAGGCTTCCGCACCTCTCCAGCGTGCAGGAGAGAGGTTGGCGTACAGCGCCGGTTGAGGGCGGGGCCTGCAGGGTACTGTCCCAAGCCGCCCCCTCTCCTCAACGTTCCCCCGCAGGGCGCGGAGGACGCGCAAACATCAAGTGGCAAGCAGCCGCCCGAATGAGCGCCTTCTCACTGGAACGTCATGTCCAGGCACTTGGAGATATCGGAGCCGAGGCCGGAGGAGATGATGATGCAGCCACGGACCTTCTGCGCCGCCACGTCGGCGGCCCAGACCGAATAGCCGCCGGGGCCGAAGAACGAATTGGTGTTCGGCGGCTCGGTCTCGGTGGCGTCGAAATCATACTTGCCGTCGGTCTCGAAGATGCGCGGCTTCCTGGTGCAGCCGCCGTCGGTCTGGACGTTGATGACTTCCTTGTTGTCGCGCGTCAGCGCCAGCGACACCTGGCAGCGGAAATATTCCGACGTCCTGGTGTTGAACAGGTAAGTGTACGACTTGCAGGTCGCAGTGTTCAGCTTGCCGGGCGCGAGGCCGCGGCTGCACGAAATCCGCTGGTTGTGACTGAGCTGGTACTCATCGGCAGCGCGTGCGGCGGGCGCCAGCGCGGTCAGCAGCAGTGCGGCAGCCCAGAGAGTCTTGGTCACGTGGCGCATCCGAATCATCCCCACCCATATTTTTGTCGAATTGCGTTCTAGACGGAAAGCGGAACATAGTCGCGATGGGCTCGCGTGAAAATCACAAGCTGCTGGGGCGATCGTGATGCGCGGGGATGGGGTGGCCGGTTGACCCGGCGCGACCGTTCGTGATTTGTTCAAGACGGATGCCCGATTTCGGGGAGGATGGGATCATGACATTTTTCACAAGGACATTTGCCGTTGCGGCCGCACTTGGCGCATTCGCAGCGCCAGCCGTCGCGCAGACCGCCGCGACACCGTGGGAGCTCAAGCCGGACACCGGCTATGCCTATGACAAGGACGGCAAGACCTACTCCTACAGGATGGGCACCAGCAATGCCGGAGAACTGTTGAAAGGCGCCAAGAAGGTGCCGAAGGGCACGCTGTTCTTCATCGGCCACAACGGCCAGCTCTACATGCGCAGCGGCCCCTATCTGGAAGGCGACGGCAAGTTCAAGTTCGGGCCGGATCAGTAGGGAGTCTTTGTAGGCCCCGGGGGCGCGCAACGCCGCGACACGCTCGGTGTCATCACCCGCGAAAGCGGGTGATCCAGCATTCCAGAGACCGTCGTGATTGAATCGAGAGGCCGCGGCGTACTGGATGCCGCGCCTTCGCGGGGCATGACAGCTTCCAAGTAGCTAAAACGCCGATGCCAGCTCCCGCGCTCCGGCGTTGCTGCTGTTCGAATCCATCCGCTTGTCCGTCACCGCCAGCAGCTTGGCCACGGTGTTGTGACGGATGGCGACCGGGTTGCGCTCGTAGCCGCCGCGCTGGAAGAAATTCGAGGTCGGCACCTGCTCGCGCATGTCCTGCGGCATGGTCACCATGTCGAGGCCGGTGCCGTCGCCGGTGAGGTTCATCATCTCGAGTTCAGCTGCGCTGAGCGGACGATTATAGCCCTTGGCCCGCGCGAACAGCACAGAGGTCAGGAGCTTGTGGGTCTGCAGCATCGGCCCGACATCGACGTCGAGCACCATGGCGTGCATCGCCCAGCCCTGCGCGGTATTGCCGATCTTCTCGTGCTCCGACCAGGTGTCGGGCACCGACTTGGCGTGCGCCACCATCTTCTTCAGCACGGCGAGCTTGTGCTCGAGCGCGTGGCGCGCCGGCCCGGAGGTCCGCGCCACCTTGTCGGAGAGTGCGCGGATCAATTCATGGCCCTGTTCGGCGAGCAGCTCGACGCTGTTGGTGGTGAGGAGCTGATTGTAGCCGATCGCGGTCGAGATGGCGCGCTTGCCACCGTGCTCGATCCCGGCCTGCACGTCATAGGTGCCGGTGCCGCCGGTCTCGAACGAATAGACCCGCACCGCCTGTTCGCGCGTCAGCCCCGAGGCGAGCGCGTAGCGCGCATAGGCGCGCTTGAATTCGAGTTCGGTCGCAGGCCGCTGCGGCGTGAACTGATAGAGCTCCTGCGCCGCGCGCAGGAAATCGGCCACCACGGGAATCGGCTTTCTGGGCTTTTCCGGCGTCTCCTCCGGCTCCGGATTCACCGGCCGCTTCGGCCCGTTATAGAGAGGCGGATGTTCCAGCACGTAATCGTCGAGCGTGACCTGCTGTCCGCTGCGGCGCTTGGCGTTGCGGGTGCGGCGCTTCTCGGAGATCTGGCTCCAATAAGCGGTGGCCTCGGCATCGAAGGCCGCGCGGGCCGCCTGGTATTCCTGCAGCTTGCGGCGATAGTCGAGCACGGCCGGCGAGGCCCCCGCGCCTTGCGCGAAGAGCTGCGGCAGCAACTGGGCGTGGGCATTGCCGACGGCAGGCGGCAGAATCTGCGGCTCGCCGCCGCGCGCTGACGGCGCGAGCAGCAGCAGCACACATGGAACCAGCGCCATCAGGCCTTTGCGGTTTCGAATCGATCCTGGCATGACGCCCTCTTAGCAGCCATCCGGTAACCGTCACGTTAACGCGCCGTTTACCATCTCACTTCCAGGCGAAGACGGGCTGTTCCAGGTCGGTGACGCGGGTCGGACGGCCCGCCAGCACCTCGCGGAACTGGTAGATCAGCGCCGCCGTCGGCGCGTGGATCAGGCTCATGTCGTGATGGAAGCGGATCACCCGGCGAGTGCTTTCGGGAATCTCGGTGAAGTCGAAAGCCTCGTCCCGCTCGATGGTCGCGAGCGCGATGCGGTGCACCGAAGCCACCTCGTCGGGATTCGGCCGCAGCGCGGCGCTATCGGCGGCCCAGACCACGACCGGCGTGATCAGATAGCCCGAGCGGGTCGGATAATCGTCGAGCAGGCCGAGCACCGCATCGGAGCCGAGCCTGAGCGCGAGCTCCTCGTCCAGCTCACGCAGCGCCGCATCGACCGGCGTCTCGCCGGCGTCGCAGCGTCCCCCCGGCAGCGCCCATTGCCCGCGATGGGCGCGCAGATGCGAGGCACGCTTCGTGAGCAGGAAGGCGGTGTCGCCACCCTCGTCGGCCGCCGTCAGAGCCAGCACCACGGCGGCGCGCTTCAGCGTCGGCATCGCCTCGGCCGGGGGCAGCCGCGTGAAGCCGGCGCAGGCCTCGGCGATATTCCGTCGCGTGGCATCGTCGAAAGCTCTCATGATGCTTGACTACACCAGGACCGCATCTGATGAAACGAGCAGAAAGAGTGCGGGGACGGACGGGGAATGATCGACAAGACCGCTGCAAAGCTCAAATCGGACGGCTGGAGCCTCGTCGAGACCAGCGGCTTCATTCATCTCATCGGCCCACTCTGGGAGCGCAAGGTCGACGGCCATTACGAATATGCGCTCGTCACCGAGGACAAGCACCACAACCGCCGCGGCATGGTGCAGGGCGGCGTCATGATGACCTTCGCCGATCGCACCTGCGGCATGACGGCCCGTTACGAGACCGGCAAGCACTACATGGCCACGGTGCAGCTCGACACCCATTTCGTCGAGGCCGGCAAGATCGGCGACCTCTTGATCTCGCGTCCGCGCGTGGTCCGCGCCACCCGCAGCCTGATCTTCATGAGCACGGAAGTGAGCGTCGACGACCGCTGCGTCGTGATGGCGAACGGCGTGTTCAAGATTCTGAAGGGGCCGGAGTAGGCTCCAGATCTACCGCTGTCATTTCCGGCGCAGGCGGGGCATCCACTACGCTGCGACCTCTCTGCTCAATAACCAGCGGCTCGACGTACTGCATTGCCCGGTCAAGCCGGGCGATGACGGCGGAGAGACGCATCGCTGGATTGCTTCGCTGCGCTCGCAATGACGGCAGCAGCTCGCTATGCTCCGCCCCATCGAAACGAGGACAGCCCATGCAATACCGCCAGCTCGGCCGCTCCGGCCTCAAGGTGTCGCCGATCTGCCTGGGCACGATGATGTTCGGCGGGCCGACCGACGAAGCGACCTCGAAGCGGATCATCGACAAGGCGCTCGATGCCGGCATCAACTTCATCGACACCGCGGACGCCTATTCGAAGGGCGGCTCGGAAGAGGTCGTGGGCCGAGCCATTTCAGGCAACCGGAATGCCTTCGTACTCGCCACCAAGCTGGCGAACCCGATGGGCAGCGATCCCAATCGCGGCGGACTGTCGCGGCGCTGGGTGCTGCAGGCCGCGGACGAAAGCCTCAAGCGGCTCGGTACCGACCACATCGACGTCTACTACCTGCACAAGGAAGATCATGCGACGCCGCTGGAGGAAACGGTGCGTGCCATGGGCGACCTGATCCGATCAGGCAAGGTGCGCTATTTCGGCGTCTCGAATTATCGCGCCTGGCGCGTCGCCGAGATCTGCAACATCTGCGACCGGCTCGGCATCGACCGGCCGGTGGCGAGCCAGCCTTATTACAACGCGATGAACCGCATGCCGGAGGTAGAGCATTTTCCCGCCTGCGCCTATTTCGGTCTCGGCATCGTGCCCTACAGCCCGCTGGCGCGCGGTGTGCTCACCGGCAAGTACAGGCCTGATGCCGCTCCCGACAAGGAGACGCGCGCGGGCCGCAACGATACCCGCATGATGCAGACCGAGTGGCGGCCGGAGTCGCTGAGGCTCACCCAGGAGATCAAGCGCCACGCGGAGGCGAAGGGCATCACCGCCGGCCAGTTCGCGGTCGCCTGGGTGCTGAACTCCGCCTTTGTGTCCTCCGTCATCGCCGGCCCGCGCACCGAGGCGCAATGGGACGACTATCTGCGCGCGCTCGAGGTGCGCTTCACCGCCGAGGACGAGGCACTGATCGACCGCCTCGTCACGCCGGGCCATCCCTCGACGCCCGGCTACAATGACCCCGCCTATCCGATCGAAGGCCGCCGCGCGCGGAGCATGTGAGACACGACGATGCCGCACCAGGACCGTTACGGGCTTGCGCTCTCCACCGCATCGGATGAGGCCGCCGCGGCCTATCGCGAGGGCATCGACCTGATGCTGTCAGGCTGGACCGGCGCGACCGAGGCGTTGGAGTGCGCCATCGCGGCCGACCCCGATTTCGCGCTTCCCCAGATCGCCCGCGCCCGGCTGCACGCCTTCTACCAGCAGGGCGATCTGGCGCGGCAGAAGGCGGCCCGCGCACGGGAGCTGGTCGCGCAGCGCGGCAGCGACCGCGAGCGCTCGCATGTCGAGACGCTGGCGCTGGCGATCGAGGGCCGCGTGCCCGAGGCGATCGCGGCGACGCGGCGGCACATCGAGGCCTGGCCGCGCGATGCCGTCGTGCTGTCCCTGCCGCTCGGCGCGTTCGGCCTGTTCGCTTTCTCCGGCATGGCCGATCACGACCGCGCGCGCCACGAACTCTGCCTGAGCGTCGCGCCGCACTACGGCGAGGACTGGTGGTTCCTCACCATGTCTGGCTGGGCCATGACGGAGAATGGCGACGTCGCGCGCGGCCGCGCCGTCACCGAACGCGGTTTCGGCCTGCGACGGGAGAATGCCCATGCCGCACATGCCGTGCTGCATGCGATGTTCGAGGACGGCTCGATCGAGGCCGCCGACCGCCTCGTCGACGACTGGATCCCGGGCTATGGCCGCTCGGGGATTCTGTACGGCCATATCCGCTGGCACCAGGCGCTCGGCGCGCTCGAGCAGGGCGATGCGGCCCGGGCGCTGGCGATCTACACCGACGTGCTCCGGCCGTCGGTGACGCAGGCGCCGCCGCTCAATTTCGTCACCGACGGCGCCTCGCTGCTGTGGCGCCTGTCAGCCTACGGCCACGAGGTGCCGAAGGCGCTCTGGACCGAGGCCGAGGCCGCCGCGCACAAGCTGTTTCCGAAGTCGGGCCTGCCCTTTGCCGACGTGCACATGGCGCTGTTCGCGGCGGCCACGCAGAACCGGGAGGCCCTCGCCGCGCGGCTGGACGTCATCGAGCAGCGCCTTGCCGACGGCAAGCTGCCGGCGGGCCCGGTCGTGCCGGCGATCTGCCGCGCGCTCGCCGCCTTTGCCGACGATGATGACGCCGGCTGCGTGCGGATGCTGGGGCCGGTGCTCGGCGAGGTCGTGCGGATCGGCGGCAGCCATGCGCAGCGCGAGTTGATCGAGGACACATTCATCGTTGCCCTGATCCGCAGCGGTGACCTGCCACGTGCTCGCGCCCTGCTCGATGCCCGCCTCCATCGCCGCCCCTCCTTGCGCGACGCGCGCTGGCGGGAGGCCGCGGCTTGATTCGGCAGATACTGTCTCTGCCACGAAAAAAACACCGGTCTGGCGGCATGTGGCCATCGGGACGACTGGGCGCTGACGGCGAATCGCCGATGGGGAACGTAGTGGCATTACAGGGCTTCGCCGGGCACAAGGCATCGCCGTCGACGGCGACTGCGATCTCCGCGGGACGAACCGCAATGGCCGCTTTGTTCATCGCGCTGGCCACGCCCTGCCAGGCGGACCCTGTCGCACCGGTTCCGGTCAACACGGCACAGCCGCAGCAAAATGGTTTCATCGACCTGCTGGCGCTTATCTCGGGCCATTGCAAGACGTTGACCATCGCCGGGCGTACCTTCGCCTGCAAGACGGTGGCCTACGCGCATGGCGACAAGGGACGCGTGAACTTCGCCGTCGCGGTTGACGATCCCAGCGACGAGAATCACGTGGTGTCGTTCTCCGGCGAGAACGGCAAGCGCGCCGACGACAATTCCTACGAACTGCCGATCGACCGCATGCTGCTCAATTCCAAGGACCGCCCCAGGGTCGACGGCCTGCCGGTGCCCGCGGAACAGGCCTCGACCGGCGTCTGCCGCCAGACCGGCAATTTCGCGGCCAAGAAGGTCAACGACGTCACCTGCTCGGCCACCGACAGCCAGGGTCGCAAATACGAACTGCTGTTCGTCTCCGACGGCAAGCCGGTGAGCGTCCGCCGCATCCGTCAGTCGGCGCCCTCGATCCAGGATCCGTTCAGGTAGGCCAGGATCTCACGCGAACGCCTTCTCCAGCGTCGCGAAGATCACGCCAAGCGACTTGTCGTGGCGGGTGATCGGCGGCACCGCGCGGTCGACCTTCATCAGCTGATAGACCGCCATCTGCGCGGCGCGCACCGAGTATTCCACCGTGAACACGACGTCGTCGGGGATCTCGACGAACTGGCTGACGAAGGCGAGGTTGACCGAATTCCTCGGCACCGGCAGCGGCCGGTCGGTGCGCTTGCGCGGCATGAACATGCTGGTGATGTAGGGCATGCGGCAGGGAATGCAGGTCGCATCCTCGAACACGGCGCGATCGAAATTCAGGTGACCGCACAGCTCGGTCAATATCTCCGCGCCGCCACAATCGGACATCGGCTTGGCGACGAAATTGCCGACACGGTCCGGATGCAGCGCATAGCCCCAGAACACCTGCACATTGTCAGGCTGTCCGGCGAAATGCGGCTGATGATACAGCACCACCGACATCAGCCAGTTGGAATCCTTGAACGTCACCAGCCCGCCGGTGCCCGCCTTGTTGCCGGAAAAGGCTTCCATCTGCGCGAAGAAGCGCGGATCGCGGCAGGTCACGGTGAAGGACAGCCAGTAGGATTCCGGGATCGAGCTGTTGAACGCGGATGGATTGCCGAATTCGGGGCGCCCCCTGGCGATGCTCTCCCACAACGCCCAGCCCAGGCTTTGGTCTTTGGTCAGGCGAGGCGGCGGCTCGGTCATCGACCCCAGGCTCGAGGCGTCCGTCATGGAGCCGTTCTGGAAGAACACGAGGTCGCCGTCCTCGAGCCGGACATTGGCGGAGCGGCCGTCGCGGTCGAGCGTCAGCTGACGGACGCGCAGTTTCTCGCCGGCGGTCTCGAACGCCATGTCTGTGACGCGCGTCCCCTGCACGAACTGCACGTCCTGGCGCTTCAGCCAGTCCCGCAGCGGGCGCACGATCGCGTCATACTGGTTGTAGACGGTGCGCTTGACGCCGCCGAGCGTCTCGATGCGCGGGAACTCGTTCATGAAGCGGTGCAGATAGCGCTTCAGCTCGACCCCGCTGTGCCAAGGCTGGAAGGCGAAGGTGGTCTGCCACATGAACCAGAAATTGGACTCGAAGAACTTCGGCGACAGCCAGTCGGTGATGCGGCTGTCGCCGAGCGCCTCCTCGGACGCTTCGACCAGCCGCAGCAATTCCAGCCGGTCCCGCGCCGAAAAGCCCATATGCGAGACGTCGAGCTTGAAGCGGTTGCGATCGACGAGGCGCGCGCGGGAATGCGCCGGGTTCTCTTCGTTGAACGCGACGGTCTCGTCGCGGACGCTGTGGCCGGGACGTTCGAGCGAAGGGATGTCCGAGAGCAGGTCCCAGGTGCATTCGTAGTGATCCGTGGTCAGCATGCGCCCGCCGCGCAGCGAATAGGCGCCGTTCGGAAGCTGTGCGCCGTCGAGGCTGCCGCCGATGATCGATTGCGCCTCGTAGATCACGATGTCGCGGCCCGGCTGCTGCGCGTCGCGGATCAGGAACGCTGCGCCCGCGAGCGATCCAATGCCGCCACCGATGAAATACGCCTTCATGACTTGCCTCGATTGCCGTTCGAATTGTCGCGGCGACATTGCATAGCGAGGCGGCGTCCCGACTTGCGCTGGATCAAGTGTGGATCCTGTCCTGTATCAACAGGAAGTGAGCGCGATTTCCTTCAATTTGTTTTCAGGCGAACGCGAACCGGCGTTTTCACGATGCGCGGGCAGCCGGCTTGTTGCCGTAGATCCGCGCGATCTCGTCGGCGAAGCGACGTTCGAGCGCGGGACGCTTGTTCTTGAGGGTCGGCGTCAGCAGGCCGGCTGCGATCGTCCATGGCTCCAGCGTCCACCACACCGCGCGCGGCGTCGCGTAGGACGGATAGGCTCTCACCGCGCCGGCGATGCGCGCGAGCAGAATGGCACGCTCCGCCGTTTCGCCCTGCTTGCCGCTCGCAGCGAGATCCTGCCGCTCTCTCTCCCAGGCCCGTGCATTGAGCACGACCAGCGCGGTGAGGAAGGGGCGCTGCTCGCCGACCACCAGCGCCTGCTCGAACAGCGGATCGGCGAGGATCGCCGTCTCCAGATCCACCGGCGCGATCTTCTCGCCGGTGGAGGTGACGAGGATGTCCTTGATCCGGCCGGTGATGGTGATGCGGCCGTTGTCGATGCGCGCCTGGTCGCCGGTGTGGAGCCAGCCATCGGTGTCCTTGACGCGGCGCGTCTCATCCGGCTTGTGCCAATAGCCCAGCATCACGCTGGGACCGCGCACAAGCAATTCGTCATTGTCGCCGAGCCGGACCTCGATGCCATCGAGCACATGGCCGACCGAGTGCGGATCATTCTCCTCGACCGTGTTGACGGAGACCACCGGCGAGGTCTCGGTCATGCCATAGCCCTGGAGGACGTCGAGCCCGAGCGACAGGAACAGGCGGATGACGGGCGCGGCGATCGGCGCGCCGCCGGAGACCGCAACCTTCAGGCGGCCGCCGAGCCGCGCCAGTACCTTGTCCGCGACGAGCCGCTTGAGCAGCGGCCAGGCGAGGCGGTCACGCATCGACGGCACGCCATGTCCCTGCCGCGCGTCGAACCGCCGGCCGCCGACGGCGAGCGTCAGGTCGAGCAGTGCGCGCTCGGCGGCTCCTGCCGCCGCACGATGCTGCATGATCAGCGCATGGATGCGCTCATAGATCCGCGGCACCGAGATCAGGACCGTGGGCCGCACCTGCGTCAGGTCCTCCGACAGCAACGCGACCGAGCGCGCATAGGCGACGCAAGCGCCCGCCGCGATGGGATAATAGTAGCCGCCGGTCCGCTCGAACGTGTGCGAGAGCGGCAGGAACGACAGGAAGACGTCGCCCGGCGCGGCGGCAATGCGTCCCGCGATTGCCTTCACATTGGCGACGACGTTCGCGTGCGACAGCATCACGCCTTTCGGCCGGCCGGTCGTACCGGAGGTGTAGACGATGGCGGCGAGATCGTCCGGCCTCACGGCGACGTCGGAGAGCGCGGGCTCTTCCGCCACCGCACCGAGCCAATCGCGGAGCGACACGACGCGCGGATCGGACATCGCGGCGCCCTCGGCATCCGCGACGACGACGCGTCTGAGCTGGTCGCAGGACTGCCCAGTCGCCATGATCGCCTGCCAGCGCGCAAGCGAATCCACGAACAGCAGCTGCGAACCGGAATCGGTCAGGATGTAGGCGATGCTGTCGGGGTTGTCGACCGCATGCATCGGCACCGGCACGAGCCCGCGCGACAGCGCCGCCTGGTCCATCGCGATATGTGCGATGCCGTTCGGCATCAGGATGGCCACGCGTTCGCCGGGCGACAGGCGTTCCGCCGCAAGGGCCCGCCGCCAGCGTTCGAACTCCGCGTCGATCTCGCGCCAGGACCGGCCGACCCAGCGTCCCTCGGCGGCATCGAAGTGCCGATACGCCTCCGCGGCCGGCGTCGCACCGACGCGCCAGCGCAGCAGTTGCGGCAGTGTCGCGACATCAGCAAGCGTCTTCGGTTGGCTGATCGGTCCCGGCATGACGTCCTTTCAGGTGAATTCGATCCGACGCTTCGATACTAGGCCGACCCGTGCTTCGCACCTTGATCCTCAGCAAGGCGGCCATGCCGCAGCGCTGCTTCGCCGGCACGATAGTTCGGCCTCATAGGAGGGAAATCCGCCATTGCCTTTGCCCGTCGAGCTTTCGCATAGTGCGATCAGCCCCATTCGCAAGGCCTCGGCGTCATGACCAGCCCCTTCCCCGCCCTCATCGTCATCGACGTCCAGCGCGCCTTCGACGCGTGGGAGGCGGCGGGCAAGCGACGCAACAATCCGGATGCTGTGGCGCGCATCGTCGATCTCCTCGAGGCGTTCCGGGCGCAGGGCGCGCCGATCTTCCACATCCGCCATGAAGGCACAACGCCGAACTCGTCCTTCCTGCCGTCGCGCTCCGGCTATGCCGTCAAGGACGAGGCCCGCGAACAGCCGGGCGAACCGGTCATCGTCAAGCGCGTCAACAGCGCCTTCATCGGCACCGACCTCGAGGCGCGCTTGCGCGCGGGCGGCATCGATTCGCTGGTGATCTGCGGCGCCACCACCAATCATTGCGTCGAGACCACGGCGCGGATGGCCGGCAATCTCGGCTTCGATGCCCGGCTGGTCCGCGACGCGACCTGGACGTTCGACCGGGTCGGTCCGGACGGCGAACTGCATGCGGCCGAGGACATCCACGCGATGACGCTGTCCAATCTCAACGGCGAGTTCGCCCGGATCGTCACCGCTGCCGACGTGATTGCCGCGCTCGGCCGGTGATACCGGGTCTGATCGCGAGGGGCGACACTCAGGACCTGTTAAGCCGCCCGTGCCAGACTGCTGCCATGACGCGCCCCGGATGTATCTGGCTGCTGCTGGCGTTTGCGTCCGTCGTGCTGGCGGCCGGCATCCCCTATTGGCGGCTGTCCTATGACCAGGTCAATCGCGGCGAGTTCCAGGTGATGCCGGGCGCGATCCTGCTCGGCCTGCTGACGCTGATCCTCGTCCTGCTCGCGGTGGCGCCGGTGCGGCGGATCGCAACCATGATGCTTGCCTGCGTGCCCGTGATCGATGCCGTTTCGATCGTGCAGCATACGGCGCGCGACCCGACGTCGCACAATCTGTGGCCGCTCGAACTGGTCTTTGCAACGATCGCCGGCGCGGCCATTGTCATTCCAGCCGTCCTCCTCGGCGTAGGGCTGCGGTGGCTCGTGACGCAACGCGCGCGTTGAAGCTGGACCGGCGCCATCGAATCGCCGGCTGCGTCGTTTCGACGCCCGCGAGTTCCGGAACGCGCAGGCTTCCGATCCGTTGTCACACCACGTTCAACTGGAGTGATGACATGAAGTATCTCTTTGTCGCGATGGCTGTCGGTGCTGCGGCACTGGCCGGCGTATCCACCGCCAGCGCGGCCGACAAGGCGGGCGCGAAGCACACCACGCCGTCGACCCGCTCGACCGATATCAGCGCCCAGCATCGGCACCATGGCCACCGCCATTTCGGCCACCGGCACCACCACCATTGGGGCCATCGCGGCCATTACCGTCCGCATCACCGCAGCTACGGCTATTACCCGCGCCACGGCTATTATGGCGGCGGACCGTATGGCTATTACGGCGGCGGCCCCGGCGTGACGTTCAGCTTCGGCTCCGGCCGCTGGTAAGATCAAGGGCCCGCATCGCGCGGGCCCTTTTTCCTTACGCCCGCAGGATCATGGCCGCGGTCTCCGCCCCGCTCGCCAGCGCAGCTTCCACCGTCCCCATGTCGCGGCCGCGATAGAGCGCCTCGCCCGAGAATTGGATGCGGCCGTCGCCGCCCGCGAGGATCGCCTGCGACGCGCGCGTCTGCGGCGTCGCCCAGGAATAGGCGCCGCGGGCAAAGCGATCATGCGCCCAGTTCGCAGCCTCCGCCGCCACGAGAGTCCCGGCCAGTTCGTCGCGTGACAGGCCGAACATGGACGCCAGCGACGCGAGCCCGGCATCGATCAACTGGTTCGAACTCAGATGCGACAGCGCTGCCGTCCGCGGACCGCCGAACCAGCCGGTGAGCACCGGATGCCGCTCCGGATATTGCGTCCACCATACCGGGATGGTCTGCTCCGACAGCAGGAACGTCGCATCGGCAAGATCCGGCCGGCGGTCGCACCACCAGGACGTCTTGAACCGCAACAGCAGTTTGATGACGTTGCCGAAGCCGATATCGGTTGCCGCCGCCGCGGACCTGCGGGCATTCGCGGGCAACGCGATGTCCTGCAACAGCGGCAGCGGCACGGTCAGGATCACCCGGTCGCATGATTCCACGTCACCCGCCGCGCTTCGGACAGAGAGCGCTTCGGCGCCCTCCTCGATCGCCGTGACCTCGCACCCGAAGCGAAACGTCACGCCGTGCTTGCGGCACTCGGCCTCGAGAAACGCAATCAGCACGGCATAGCCGCCGACGATCCGCGCCTGCATGTGCTCGCCGCGGCCCATCCACTCCTCGCGCAGCGCCAGGATCGAGGCGCGCGCGGGATCGGCGGCGTCATAGCCCTCGACCATCCGCTCGATCGACTGACGCATCTGCGCATATTGCTCGCCGGCGAAATGACGGCGCAGGAAATCGCCGACGGTGAGGTCCTCCTGCAAATCCGCCAGCGCCGCATGAAGCTCGTCATCACGCAGGTCCTGCCGCCCCTCACGCGACAGCGTCGCGCCATCGAAACTCCATTGCGTGCCGTCGATGGTCTGCAGCGACAGTCCGGCCTCGCGGACCAGGGCACGCGTGACCGGCGCTTCGCCATGGACGAATTCGGCGCCGCGCTCGGCGGCATAGCCGAACTGCGCCACGGGCAGCTGGTCGATGCGGCCACCGCAGCGCGCGCGGGCTTCGAGGATGGTCACACGCCGTCCGGCGCGCGCCAGCTCGCGCGCCGCCATCAGCCCGGCCGCACCCGCACCCACGATGACGATATGTTCCGTCTGTCCCGACATCGATGAAGCTCAGGTTTTCGTACGATCGTTCTGGATCAGATAGCGCAACAGCAGCACGCCGCTCCCGAGCGGTCGCGTGCTCTCCAGGGTCATCGCCGTGACCGGCGCGCGCTGCTCGCTCTCGGCGTCCGTCGAATCGAACACGATGGGCGCGCCGCGAGCGCCGTCGACGGCGGGGCAAAGGATCAGGTTGAGCTCATCGACGAGTCCCGCGCGCAGGAATGCACCATTGGTCGCACCGCCACCTTCCAGCAGCAACCGCATCACGCCGAGTTCGCGATGGAGGATTTCCAGCGCCAACGGAAGGTCGATGTCGCTCTTGCCGGCGAAGATGTAGGACACGCCTTCGCCGCGCAGGCCGACGAGATGCGAGTCGGGCACGCTTTCGGTCAGCACCACCACGATGGGATCGCCGCCGATGTCGGAGCGACCCCAGCCGATCTTGCCATGCGCGTCGAGCACGATGCCGTAGGCCTTCGGCGCTGGCTCCTTTGCCACGTTGGCATCGCGAAAGCTGAACCAGTTCGCGCGCGGGATCTTCGCGCTGCTCGCAGGATAGGGCTTGCCCTTGGCGAACTCCGAACCGGTGACGCGGCCGATCAGCCAGGCGTCACCCGCGAGTTCGTCATGAATGGTCTCGAACCATTGCGCGCCGGCCCCCTTTGGCCGCCAGCGGCTGTGATGGGTGCGGCCGTCGACGCTCGAGGCCATCAGACAGATCACATGCGGTTTCACTCAACCCTCCAGGCCGGCGGCGGCCAAACCTTCCATTGCCAGGCCCTCCATTGCCAGGCCTTTTGCAGCTTGGCCCTTGGTCACCACGCCTTCGCTTGCGAGATCATGACCCGCGAGGGAATGCGCCGACAGTCGAGATGGTTGCAACTGCTCACACGATGGGCACGCGCCGGCGCCACGCGAGCTTTGGGACAACCGGGAAACAGATGCAATCCGTCATGTGTCTGTCGTCCCGTTTTGTGGCGCGAGAGCCACACATCATGCGCAGTTGCGCAAGTTTGCATGCCACCCAGCAATGATCGCATGACTAACGACACAGTTTGTAATCATTCCAGATAAAGCTTCGGGCATGCTTGTTGTGCCATCAAGTCGGGATGGTAAGACCTTTTGGAGGAGTCTGCGACACCGGACAGCGGATGCCAGCGGGTTCCACATCTTGCGTCGGTTGAGTGGCTGGGAATGCAACAGGCTTCGGTCGAGAAGTTTTCGAACATCGTCGGCGCCATCTATGATTGCGTGATCGCGCCCGAGCGCTGGGCCGGTGTTCTGGATTCCATCTGCGCCGAGCTCGGTTTTGCCACCGGCGCACTCTCGGTCGCAAGCCTCACCAACATGAAGGGTCTCGTCAACGCCGTTTCCGGCAGCGACTTCGACCAGATGACCCGGAACGGAATCGGCTACGGGCCCGAGATCATCGATCTGTGGGGCGGAGTCGAACGCATCCAGCAATATCCGCTGGGAGAGCCGATCGTGCAGTCGCAGGCGGTGCCGCAGGAGATCATCGCGAGCAATCGCTACTATCGCGAATGGGCGGTGCCCAAGGGCCTGCTGGACGCGGTCGCGGTCGGTCTCGTGCGCGATCGCACCATGGTCGGCAACGCGATCTTCAGCCAGCACGAATCGGCCGGTCCGATCGGCGACGCGCAGCTCGAGGGGCTGCGCCTGCTGGCGCCGCATATCCGCCGCGCCGTGACGATCAGCAATCTGTTCGACCTCAAGGCGGTGGAGACGACGACCTTCGCGGCTACCGTGGAAGCGTTGACCGCCGGCGTCGTGCTGGCGGACGAGGAGTCGCGCGTCGTGCACGCCAACGCCACGGCGCATGCGATGCTGGAAACCGGCGATCCGATCCTGCTGCGGGACGGGCGCATCGCCGTCGCATCCACCAAGATCACGGCCTCGCTGCAATCGGCCGTGGCGCTCGCCGCGAAGGACGAGGTGACACTCGGTCAGAAGGGCATCGCAATTCCGATCACGCGCAGCAATGGCGAGGCGCTCGTCATTCACGTGCTGCCGCTGCGCCGCAGCCCGATGCGCGCGGGCCTGATCCAGCGTGCCGCCGCCGCGCTGTTCGTGGCATCCGCCTCCGGCCCGCGGCATCTGCCGCACGATGCGCTCAGCGAACTCTACGACCTGACCCCGGCCGAGATCCGAATCTTCGAGCTGATCTGCGAAGGCCAGACCCGCAACGACATCTCAGCCCTGCTCGGCATTTCCGTCGCGACGGTGAAGAGCCATCTGCTCCACGTCTTCGAAAAGACCGGCTGCCGCCGCCAGGTCGATCTGGTGCGGCTGGCGAAGTCGCTGACGTTCCCGGTGTGAGGGCGTCAGGCGCCTGGGCGTAGCCTCGCGACGCAGTCCGGTCTCTCTCATGATCGATGAGCGCCGTTGCAGCGCCTGCTGCCGGCCATCCGGGGACCGGCTCAGCCGGCTTCATCAATGCCGCGAAATGCCCTTGGCGCGGATGCAGAGCTCGCCAGCTCGCGCGCCAGTGCGAGAAATGCTTTCAGCCCGGCGGACGGATTCCTTCGTCCGGGGTAGTACAGGCACAGTCCGGGAAAAGGGGGCGTCCAATCGTCCAGCAGGCGCACGAAGCGATCTGCCTTGATGTCCGCCAACACGCTTTGCTCCATGAAGCAGCCAATACCGATGTTCTCGGCGACGGCAATGCGAGCGAGATTCACCTCGTCGAGCACAATCGGGCCGGGCGGATCGATCTGGATCGCCTCTCCGTCCCGTTCAAACCGCCAGCGGAACATCGACCCATCCGGCAGGCGGACCCGGATGCATCGGTGGTTCAAAAGGTCGGGTGGCACGCGCGGGCGGCCATGTTTCTTCAGATATTCCGGCGATGCCACAATGGCATATCGCTGCGCACGTCCCAGCGACACGGTGATCATGTCACTGGGCACAAGATCGGCGACCCGGACGCCGAGATCGAAGCCTTCCGCAACGACATCGACCAAACGACCTTCCGTGACCAGATCGACATTCATGTCCGGAAAACGGCGCAGAAATTCCAGCACCAGCGGCGAAATGATCTCGCGGGCAGCGAACGGGGCGGCATTGATCCTGATCGTGCCCGACGGTGTCTCACGCTGGGATCGCACCGCGTCCAATGCGCCCTGGAGATCTTGAAGCGCCGGGCCAACCTGGTCCACGAACAACCGACCGGCGTCGGTCACCGATACGCTGCGGGTCGTCCGGTTGAACAGGCGAACACCGAGGCGCTCTTCGAACTTCCCGATCGCATGGCTCAGCGCAGTGGTGGACATGCCCAGGTCAATCGCGGCGGCTCGAAAGCTTCCCCGCCGCGCGATCGCGAGAACCGCTTCCAGATCGTTCAGCGCCGCACGGTCCATTATCCCGATCCATTCATCTTGTCATCCAAATCTATCCCACTTATTGCAGCAATGGTCGAGTGGTATTTGGGGGCAGGCTCGTACACTGGAGGATCGAGATGTTGAATTTACCCACCGCCGTCGCAGCGTTCTTTGACGCGGACGATCGCAACGATCCGCAGGCCCTGGTCGCGGCGTTCTCTCGCAATGGTTCGGTCACCGACGAGGGAGTTCTACACCAGGGGAGCGAGGCGATCCGAAAATGGCTGTTGGCCGCCAAGGACAAGTATCACCACGTCGCAGTGCCAATCGAGGTCGCCAACGTCGGCGACAGGACGAGAGTGCGGGCGACAGTCACAGGCCGCTTTCCCGGAAGCCCTGCTTTGCTCAATTACACCTTTACGATTGCGGACGGAAAAATCGCCGGTCTGGAGATTGGGTGATGGCTGAATTTCTCTCGTTGAAAGGAAAGCGCGCACTCGTCACGTCCGGGACCAAGGGTGCAGGTGCCGCGACGGTGAGAATGTTCCGGGAACTTGGCGCGCAGGTGTTGACCTGCGCGCGGTCTCGTCCGGAGACGTTGCCGGAGGCGTTCTTTGTTGCTGCCGATCTGACCACAGAGGAAGGTTGCTCGACCGTTGCCGAAGCTGTGGTTGAGCGGCTTGGCGGCGTGGACATTATTGTACACATGCTCGGCGGATCGTCGGCGCCGGGAGGCGGCTTCATGGCGCTGACCGACGCCGTTTGGCACAGCGAACTGGACCTCAATCTCTTCCCGGCCATTCGGCTCGACAAGCACCTTCTGCCGGGCATGATCGCTCGGCGAAGTGGTGTCGTTGTTCACGTCTCCTCGATTCAAAGGCAACTTCCTCTGCCGGAATCGACAACCGCCTATGCCGCCGCCAAGGCTGCGCTTTCGACTTACAGCAAGGCGCTGTCCAAGGAGGTGGCGTCCAAGGGAGTCCGCGTCGTGCGGGTATCACCTGGGTGGATCGAAACCGAAGCGTCGGTCGCGCTTGTCCATCGGTTGGCCGAGCATGCCGGCACTGACTACGAGGGCGGCAGGAAGATCATCATGGAGTCGCTCGGCGGCATTCCGTTGGGCCGTCCAACCACTCCGGATGAGGTCGCGAGCCTCATCGCCTTCCTTGTGTCCGATCGTGCTTCGGCCATCACCGGCACGGACCACACCATTGACGGCGGAACCGTACCGACTGCGTAGCGGTCGGTCGCGCACCATCCGGGATGGGCATCCGGTTTCGACGCGGAACGGGCTTTCCAACGAACAGCACGTCGAAGTAACGCATTCAGTTCCCCACGAATGATCGGGAGCGGCGAGACGTTGCCGCTCCCGATCGTCGTGGCTTTTCGTCTCGGTCGCAGGCCGAGGACAGCGGATCGCAGGCCTCCCCCGTTGCTGTGAGTTCAACTCTCTCAGCCAGCGACGAGCTGGTCGCCGGTTTCAATTGAGCGCGATGGATCGCGGCCAAGGCCCTCGATCTCGTCTCAGGTCAGCACCAGCGCCGACATCACAAAAAGTTTGAAAATGGCGACGTTGTCTTCCGGCTTCCGCGAGCAACCGGTCGGGCTCGGCCGATTAATCGCACACCGTCAATGCTTTGGCCTGAGACGGAGGGAGTGCGCGCAGGCCTTCCGGCCCAGCATTTTCGCAATTACCTAATTTGATAAATTTGATATATTTGTTGAAATCGGCAGTTAGGGCGTTTATCACGCGCACCTCGTCAAGCGAACTCAAACGACGGAGGTCCACCAAATGAACGACGCATCGCAGGCCGATCGGCACCACGAGGCAGCATCAAACGGCGCATCCTGTGCGGGAGACCGCGGCACCGAATTCGACTTCATCGTCTGCGGTGCGGGATCCAGCGGATCGGTGGTTGCGGCCAGGCTTGCCGAAGACGGACAAGCGCGCGTGCTGCTTCTCGAGGCCGGTGGCGACGACAATTGCGTTTCCGTCTCGGAGCCATCGCAGTGGCCGATGAACCTGGGCAGCGCGCGGGACTGGGGATTTGTCGGGGAACCCGCATTCGGGCTCGGCGGCCGAAAGCTGCCACTCAGCATGGGCAGAGGCCTCGGCGGCGGCTCGAGCATCAACGTGATGGTGTGGGCCCGCGGTCACAAGGAGGATTGGGACCACTTCGCCGCGGAGGCGGGCGACGATGCATGGGGCTACAAGTCAGTGCTCGGCTACTATCGCCGAATCGAAGATTGGCGCGGTGCGCCGGATGCAATGCGCCGCGGGAGTGGTGGCCCGGTCTATGTTGCGCAGCCGGACGCACCTCAGCCCATCGCGGGCGCATTGGTGAATGCCGCCGGCCTCATGGGCATTCCTGTTTTCGACAGCGCCAACGGCGAGATGATGGAGGGTGCAGGGGGCGCGTCGATCGCGGAACTGAGGATTCGTGGCGGCAAGCGAGAATCGGTCTTCCGCTCCTACGCCTACCCCGCGATGGCAAGATCGAATCTCACCGTTCTGACCGATGCTCTGGTCACGCGCCTGCTGTTCGACGGCAGGAGGGTCACAGGCGTCGAAGTTCTGATCAAGGGGACACGCCGCCAGTTTCGCGCAAGATGCGAGACGGTTCTGTCGCTGGGCGCCGTCCATACGCCCAAGGTCCTGATGCAGTCGGGCATCGGCCCGAGCGATGAGTTGAAGGCCCACGGCATCCCGGTCGTTCAGCATCTGCCCGGCGTCGGCCGCAATCATCAGGATCATCTCGCATTCGGATGCACCTGGGCCTACCGCAAGCCCGAAGCTGTCGGTGGAGGCGGCTGCGAAGCGACACTTTACTGGAAAAGCGATTCCAGGCTTCTTCAGCCGGACATCGTTCAGTGCCAGCTTGAATTCGCGGTGCCGGCGCCTGCCGAGGCGGAGATCACAACGCCGGAGCATGGCTGGACGATGTTCGCCGGGCTTGCGCAGCCGAAAAGCCGTGGATGGCTGCGGCTCTCCGGGCCTGACCACAGCGATCCCATTCTCATCGAGCCAAATTCACTGAGCGAGCCGGAGGATCTGAGCGCGGCCCTGGCTGCTGTGGAGCTCTGTCGGGAGGTCGGCAACAACGAGGCTTTCGCCCCGCTCGTCCAGGCTGAAGTCGCGCCGGGTCGCCGCGATCGTTCGGGGCTGATCGATTTCATACGCAAGTCGGCGGTCACCTATTGGCACCAGTCCTGCACGGCGAAGATGGGACGCGACGACATGTCCGTGGTCGACGGCCAGCTCAAGGTCTACGGCATCGAGGGCCTTCGCCTCGCCGACGCATCGATCATGCCACGCATCACGATCGGCAACACGATGGCGCCGTGCGTGGTCATCGGAGAGCGTGCCGCAGACATGATCCGGGCGCAGCACGGCCTGTCTCGCAGGCAAGACCGCGAAGCCGTTCGTCACGCCTGATTCCGTCGAGGCGGCCAATTGAACCGCGTCGTGGCGCCAGCGCAGAACGCGCCACGACTTCCATCATGAGCAGGACCGGCCGACCGTTCGCCCGTCGCCGGGTTGAAGCAGCGTGAAGAGGATGAACATGCAGGAAACGAAGAGCCTGAACATCAAGACCTCGCTCGGCATGATCGCCGTAGAGACAAGGGGAGCTGGCTTTCCCGTCGTCTTCATTCATGGAAACGTCGCGTGCCGCGCGGTGTTTCAGAAGCAGATGATGTCGCCGTGGCTGGATGGCTATCGTCTGATCAGCTTCGAGCTTCCTGGTCCTGGCGATTCAAGCGAGGCCGAGGATGGCACTCGACCCCCCTTGCGCCCTGGCCTGACTGACCTCGTCATCGAGCTTCTTGCTGAGCTTGGCATCGACCATGCGGCGATCGTCGGCGCCTCGCTCGGCGGACATGTTGCCATCGAGATGCTGTCTCGCTCCGGGATGTCCCGCGGACAGGTCTTGACGGGGCTGCCGCCAATGGGCCCGAATTTTCCGAAAGGGTTCGTTTCACGGCCACTGAACGGCATGGCATCCAGAGGAGAACTCACCGCGGAAGAGGCGAGGGAATTTGCACATTTCGTGTTCGGCGGCGATTTCGAGCCGTTCCTGCGACAAGCCATTGAACGTACCTATCTGGGTGCGGCACGCGAGCCGGCGGACGTCGGCAGGACCCGCGACGACAACCTGCGGAGGGCCAAATGCCTCCGCATGCTCGGGGCAGCGCACTCCCCGCTCTGGGAGATTCCTCACATCGTCAATCGCCTGTCGTCCGAATTCTTCAAGGAGCTGACAGGAATGGGACGCAACTGATGTCAGCCGCGGGCGCCGCCGCGGCTTCTCGTCATCTCTGCCGCACGGACCGATCGCGCCAGCCGCATCAATCTCCGAGTCGCCAATCCCCCTCCTCTGCTCACGACGCGCCAATGCGGAGCCCCGACGACAGCTCCGTTGAGAACAGTTCATGTCGGACAATGAAATGCGTATACTCATCGTAGGAGCCGGCATTGCCGGTCTGGCCACCCACCGAGCCTTGGCTCAAAAGGGTTTCCAGGCCCGCATCGTCGAGCGCGACAATTTCGCCGGCGTCGGTGGCGCGGCGCTGTTTCTCCCTGGCAACGGGGTCAGAGCGCTGGGCGAGCTGGGACTGCGCGACGCGCTGATGGATATCTCGCATCCGATCGCTTACCAGCGCTTTTTCGATGAAGAGGGGCGCCTCCTCAGCGAGATCGATGCAAACGCCTTCTGGCGCGATGTTGCACCGTGCAGGTCCATGAAGCGTTCAGCGCTCTGGGCCCTCCTCAAGCAAGGAGTGGATGACAGCGTCATTCGGTATCGGCGCATCGTTGACGTCAAAAGCGATCGCTACACCAGCCGCGTGACATTCGAGGATGGCAAGACGGAAGAGTACGATTTGGTGATCGGCGCTGACGGCGTGAACTCCACGGTGCGCAGGACTGTATTTCCGGACGCCGCCTCGCCCGTCTATGCAGGAAACGTCTGCTGGCGCTTCATCGTGCCGAACATCTGCAACATCGACGAATGGACGGTGATGCTCGGGGCCACGAACAGTCTTCTCGCCGAACCGGTGTCGTCGTCCGAACTGTATGTTTACGCCGACCTATCGGCCGACGATGCGCATCGCAAGATCTACTCGCCATCGACGCCTTTGAAGCCGTTGTTTCAGAATATCGCGGGGCCGCTCTACCCGGCTCTGGCGCTGGGCGCGCAGGCAGCAGTTCACTACGGAGAGCTGGTCAGCCTCCGGCTGGACAGCTGGTGCCGGAATCGGGTCGTTCTTGTGGGAGACGCCGCGCACGCCGCGCCGCCGAGTATGGCTCAGGGTGCGAGCATGGCTGTCGAAGATGCCATCGTTCTGGCCAACGAACTGTCGGAGACGCTATGCGTGGATACGGGTCTGCTGCGATACCAGACACGGCGAAAGCAGCGCGCCGATTGGGTCCACCGCCAATGTGCCTCCCGGGACAGGATGCGGCGCTTCCCCCGAAGATTGAGAAATACCCTGCTGCGCTTCGCGGGTGCGCGTCTTTATGAGCGATCCTATGGACCTCTGACAGAGCCTATTTGAGCCTTGCGCATGGGGCCGACAGGAGCTTGCCGGCGGACAGATGCGTGACGGGCGTTCACTCGTCTGAAGCCGGGTGCCGGCGACCGGCGTTGCTCTCGTGCGAACGTCGTGTCCGGATCAATACGGGCTGTGTTCCCACCACTTCATTGCGAAGTCGGTATTTTCAATTATGTATGATCCACACAGTGGATGATCGCGTGAAAGACATTTTGACGACCGCGGAGGCCGCCAACCTCTTGGGCATATCAACCCGCACCGCCCAACTCTGGGTCGAGAGCGGGCAGCTTCCGTCCTGGAAGACCCCGGGGGGACACAGGCGAATACCGCGCGAAGCCGTGCTCAATCTGATCGAACGCCCTCTGAATCAACAACCGGGGGTGAGAGCGCACGCGATCGTATTTGCGGGCGAGGGGCGCAGCTCCGATTGGCTCAGCGCTGGCCTTCCCGGCCTGGGCTTGCTCCTTCATGTTACGGAGGATCTCGAGCAGGTCCGAGAGTGGCTTGCACTCACTCCGCCAATGCTGATCGTTGTCGAAGACGCGGATGAGAGCGAGCGGAGACGGCTGGTCACCCTGCTCTACAAGGACGTTCATCTCGCACAAACGACGATCGTCAGCCTCACTCGATCAGGCCGCGACGATCACCTCCTGCGAGCGGCCAATCGGGTTCAGCTCGAAATGTTGCCCGATGTCTCTGCGACGAGTGCGATCATCGTCAAGGAATTGATGAAGACCAGGCGCAAGGATGCCGCGTCTGCATTTCGAACACCCTGGAACGAGCGCGCACGATTGGCCGCCGTCAGGGAGTCGGGGCTGCTTGGAACTCCGCCGGACCCGGCTTTTGACAGGCTCGTCCGGCTGGCGGCGCATTCCATTCGGGCCCCGATTGCCATGTTCACGCTCATCACGCAGCGCGAACAATGGTTCAAATCGCGGACCGGTTTCGATGGATCGACGACGCCTCGCGACTGGGCGTTTTGCAACGACACGCTCGTCGCCAACGAGCTGACCGTCATCGAAGATCTGTCGAAGGCGCCTCAGTTTTCGCACAACCCCACGCTCGCCCAACCATATGGTTTTCGCTTCTATGCAGGTGCGCCCGTCCGCGACCCGCTGGGATTTGCCCTGGGTTCGACATGCGTCATCGATGTGAAGCCGCGAACACTGAGCCAGAATGAACGTGAGGCGCTCGGAACCATTGCCGACGCCGCGTCGAATCTGATCCGGTTGAGAGCCTTGGAACGCGAGATCGGCTGATCAGGTCAGGTCGCGAGGGCGGCTGGACAAACGAATGCCTTGGGGGCCAAAGCTGGCTTGTCCGGTTCGGCTAGACCGAAACCACTGCCGATTGCTTGGGAAATGGTGCGCCATTCAGAATAAAACTACGAACTTGTATATTATTGAAATAGCTAACTAATTTCAAGCAGCCAAGGATCATTTGGGCCCTCGGGTCCGGGCGCGGCTTGTCTCGGGCCGCTATACGCATCGCGTCGCCATCGCCAACAGCCGGCTGACTCGCTCGCCGATGGTAAGGTGACGTCGAGTTGCGCCAGTCCTATGCGAGGGTGAGCACTTCGCCCTGATCAAGCATCAGCGCTACGCCCATGCCAGGCTGTTCAAGCGTGCCAGGCGCGCGCTGAAGACGTTGCGCACCTATCTCGGGCGGGTGATGCGCGACATCAGCCGCAGATTGCGGGCGACGCCGCGCTTGAAGGGAGGTTTGCCAAGTTGTTATGCTGATGGTGTTCAAGCTCATCATCGCCGCATTAAAGATCTTGCGGCAGCTCAAAGGCACAAATCATTTGCCGAAGCCCATCGCAGGGGTCAGATTCAACGACCGCATCGAGGTCATCCAAATGCCGGCGAACCAGGTCGCCGATCACCTTGTCGTCACTCAAAATTCCGCATAGCTCACTCAAGAACGTCAGGTACCCGCGCCCTCGCAATCGAACTACGCGGCAAGCGAGAGTTTTCGCCTGAGCGCGCCAAGCGTTGTATCGACCGTCGAACTAGCGCGACAGCTCCGAACCTACTTCTCGGACTGTCAGCACAAGGTCTTCAAAACGATTCTCGGGGGATTGTCTCACTCCAATACGCCAAGGACACTGGCGTGCAGGTTACGGTTCGCGCCATACCGAAATCTGCCTACGGTGAAGACGCGCTTTTCAAAGTTCGCGCAAGGCAAGTCTCGTCAGGCATCCCCATGAGTCGCTTGTTAGAAGCATTATAATTTGACAGCCACTCCGCGGCAGATTTTAGAAAGCCTACAAGGCAGGCCGATTTGAAAAGGGTGTTGCCAGGAATCCATTGCGGACTTCCGGTTCCAATGATCCATTTCATCAAGCGACGAAATCGCGCGAGAAGAGATGAATTGGGGGCTATATGTTTTGCGTGAAAATACCAAGAACGCTTCGCGTTGGTAAGAACGGGATCAAGTCGACCGCTGAAGAATGCCAATCCGGAAAGGTGTCTGCGGTGGCTGGGCTGATTGCTGTCGCATCGTTCTCCGGCGCAAAAGCCCAGCAATCCGATCTCCCTCCCGTGACGGTCGACGCGCCGATTCAGCGGCCGCGGCCCAAGGCATCGAAGCCGTCACCCGACCAGATCCGGGCTCGCGATGCGCTCCGGCGCGCACCGACCCGGCAAACGACGCAGGCTCCGCCTCCGGCCGCCGGAAGCCGGGCTCCCGATCGCAACCCGTATGCCGATCCGTCCGCCCCCTACAAGGTCGACCATCTACAGGCAGGCGGCAAATTTCCAGAGCCGCTGCTCAATACGCCGAAGACGGTGACCGTTCTCAGCAAGGAGGTGCTCGCGGACAAGAACGCGACATCGCTGAAGCAGGCCATTCTGAGCACGGCCGGCGTCACCCTCGGCACCGGCGAAGGCGGAAATGCCTTTGGCGACCGCTTCTTCATCCGCGGTTTTGACGCGCGCAATGACATCTTCATCGACGGCGTGCGCGATTCCGGCGTCAGCGTGCGCGAGAACTTCTTCACTGAGCAGGTCGAGATCTTGCGCGGTCCGGGCTCGTCATTTGCAGGCCGCGGCACCACCGGCGGCGCGATCAACATCGTAACCAAGCAGGCCACGACCGATGGCAATTTCTACAACATGGACACGACGTTCGGCACCGACAGGACCAAGCGCGTCGTGCTCGACGTCAACCAGGTCATCAACCCGACCTGGGGGGTGCGCGCCGGCGGACTGTTCCAGGATGCCGGCGTCGCCGGCCGGGACTATGTCACCGACAATCGCAACGGCGGCTTTCTGGCAACGACGTGGACGCCGACCGATGCCGTCAAAATCTACGCCAACTACATCCACACCGAGCTGACGGGCTTCCCGGATTTCGGCGTTCCCTATTACCGGCCGAGCACGGCGACCACGGCCGGCGGCCCGTTCCCGGACTTCGGCTCGAACCGCAGGAATTGGTACGGCTTTGTTAACCGCGATTTCTCCCGGACGGGCCAGGACATCGGGACACTCAATGCCGAATTCCAGGTGACGCCCGACGTGCTGGTCACCAACAAGTTCCGCGACTCGCACTCGACGCAGAACTACATCGGGACGCTGCCGGAAGCGCCGGTCATTGCCACTCCGCTCTCGGCCTCGACGCTCAGCGCCAACCCGCAGAGCCGCTACCAGGCCACCGACGTGATCGCCAACCAGACCGAGGCGACCTACAAATTCACGGACAATGCCGGCTTCAAGCATACCGCGCTGGGCGGCTTCGAATACGACCGGGAGAGGTCGTCGATCGACCGCTATCTCGGCCTCAGCTCGGAAGCGCTGCCCGGCGGCTTTAGCGGGAACGGTTCGCTGGCGGGCGTGAGCGTGTTCTATCCGCAGTTCACCAACCTCCCCTTCGGGGTGCCGTTTGGCCTCTCGGGATTGCCGACCAAGATCGCGATCGACACCAAGAGCGTCTACGTCATCGATTCCGCCAACTACAACGACCTACTGATCGTCAATGGCGGCGTCCGCTATGACGACTACAACATCAAGGTGAACGGCTACGGCACCGTCAACGGCGTCGCCAACGTCTTCGGTCAGCAAGAGCAGCATACGGGGATGCCGAACTTCAACCTCGGCCTGACGCTAAAGCCCTTGCCGAACGGAAGCGTCTACGCCGCCTACGCCACATCGTCGAACCCGGTCGGCGCGGAGTTCGACGGCACCAGCATCCAGTATGGCGGCCTTGCACCGGTGCTAAACGGCAATCCGCCTCAGATCTTCGGTCCGGAGAAGAACAGGGCGATCGAAGTCGGCACCAAGTGGGAATTGTTCGACCGGCACGCGCTACTGACGGCCGCACTGTTTCAGACCGAAAAGGAAAACGCACGCGAGTCACGCAACATCACGGCCGCAACCGCGACCGCGGCATGTCCCTATCCTGCCGGCACCACCGGCACCGTATCGTGCCTCAGCGCTGGTGCAGCCTATCGCATCCGCGGTATCGATCTCGGCCTTGGCGGCAACATCACAGACGAATGGAGCGTGATGGCCGGGTTCGTCCTGATGCAGTCGGAGGTCACGAAGTCGAACATCCCGCCGGGCAACCCCACGCTCTATGCGACCAATGTCGGTCTGCCGCTCGCGAACGTCGCGCACCGATCCTTCAGCCTGCTGAGCAAGTACCAGGTGACTGATATCTGGGAGCTCGGCGGCCAGGCCGTCTATCGCTCGAAGATGTATGGTGGCACGTTCCTTGCGGCCAACCAGGGCGCATCGATCCCGAGCTACTGGCGCTTCGACGCCTTTGCCGAGGCGAAAATCAACCAGAACTGGAAGCTGAAGGTTCACGTCAACAACATCTTCGACAAGCGCTACTACGATGCACTGTATCAGAGCGCCGCACCGTTCCTCTTCGAAGCTCCAGGACGCGCGGCCTATCTTGTGATTTCAGCGCGATACTAAGTCGGAACGTCGTGAGCTGGCAGTTGGTCAGTTCACGCCATTCACCGCCACGGCCGGATATGCCTATCACACCCTAAAACCACCAGATCTGTTACGATGCACCAATGAAGTCGCGCTTAGTTCGCTATAAAGCTATAAACTTCCTTCAGAACGAGTGATTGAGATCGTCCTTCCTTATGGTGAGCCGAAATGAAGCGCGAGCCGGGCCGGGATCGGCTCACTTCTGAGAAACGGAACCGCGCCGCGAAAGAGCGGCAAACGCCCTGCTTCACCCTGGAAATAAATCAGAGGCCGGTGTTGGTTTTCACTGCGCCGTCCTTGTCGAGCGCCGTGAGACGCATTTCTGAGGATTGGTTCGTCGAAGAGCTAGGACGAATGCGCTCAGTCGGATGCTCAATTCTGAGAACACGCGACCAACGTCAAATCAGACCTGCGAACCCGGAGGAGGCAACGAGGCTGGAGTTGGAACGTAGCTTGGACCGGGCTCGTGGCGAGGATACGAAGTATGCGTTTGCCTTCCTCATCCCGATCGACAAAGATCCAAACTGACGCGCGTCTAACGACCTCGCGGAGCCGGATTTGTTCCAGCTACGGCTGACGGACGAAACATCGCGGGAGTGGAAAGTACATAAGCGTTGCGGCGATCAATCCGTCCGCAACAGTTCTGGAAATCTGGGGAAAGCACACGCGGATCCCAGGCCGGTACTTCACCGTACGCAGGCCTACTCATTCAAATGGGCAAGTCAAGCCTGCCGAAAGGGCGGGGCTAGAGTTTGAGTGAAACAAACCCAACTTAACTTAGCGGGCAACTTAATAACTTAGACTGCAAGCCGGAATTCGTGTGATCCCCGTCGGACAGCCACCTGGGCTCTTGTCAGTCAAATGATGGATCACTCGTCGCGTCGAATGATCAACAATCACGGGCCTCTCGTTGACGAGACCGTATCCGTAGTGGCTTCCGTGCGGGACGCGCGTAGCAAGCGTGTCAGGAAGGGGATGAAGCTCCATTGCGTCCGGAACGACATCTCCGACATGCGCATGAAAGTGAGGATCACGGAACGAACTGTCGTGCTGGTGGCTGAAATGCTGGTGGAGCATTTCCCTATGTTCTGGAGTGAAAGTGGGTGCGCCATCATGATGATGCTGCGCGGTTGCAACACCTGCGGAAGCCAACAGCAAAGCGGACGCGGCGATTGAAAAAAAGCAAGTCGTTTCATCGGCATCCCTAGCTTTAGAACAGCGGGCGAAAAAAAGCTACGCATCGGCAATCAAAGGGTCGTGGCATCGCGCCAAATGGAACCATTCGAATACCATCCCCAAACAATATACAAAAATTCGCGATTTGTGAATTCCTCGTCTATGCCGGGCAGTTTTGGAACGTCATAGCGGCGATTCGCCTTGCGCAAGACGACGATTGCTTGGCGGAGCCGGGGGCAGCGAACCACTATGCTTGAGCCTTGATTAGAGTGTCCATCATTGTTTGCACAACAGACATGATGCGCGCGTTGGCGGCGTAAGCGTTCTGCAACTGGATCAGGTTCGACACCTCCGCGTCCAGGTTGACGCTGGAGGTCGAGTTGAATTTGGCTTGCAACGTAGAAACCACGACGCTCTGCCCCTGCTGCAGCTGCGTGGCCTGAGTCGATGCATTGCTCTGCACGCTCAGGAATTGCTGCAGATAGCGCGAAACTGAACCGGTGAAGGGTTGCCCTGTTGAGCCGAGCCCGGTCTGCGGCGAGTACGAGAATACGGCATTGGTGAGCTGGGAATAGAGGTAGTCCGAACGCGTGGTGTCGCCGGCTGGCGTCTGCGGCGAGGTGCTATAGATCGACATCTTGGTCGGATCGCTCAGTACCGCCGCGTTCACCTGGATGCGCCCGGCAAGTCCCGTCATCTGCGAGCCGGCCGCGGTGATCGCGCCGGTATAAAGCGCGCCGCCGTCGGTGAAGAGCGGCAGCTGCGGATTGCCCGACGCCAGCGACGAGATGGTCTTGGTGAGCGAGGCACTGTTGACGGCCGCCGAGCCCGTGCCGTCGTCGCGGATTTGCAACGTCGCGCCGGAGGTGGCGAACGTCAAAGGCGTGCCTCCGAAAACAGAGTTGAGCGTTGCCAAGACCGAGGTCATGCCTCCGCTGAAGTCGACCCCGACCTTGAGAGGGTTGGCATTCCCTGCGTTTTGGAGCGGCAAAGCCGCGGGGTCAGTCACGTTGACGAGCGTGATCTGGCGCTGGGTATTGCTCGTTTTATCCGTATAGGTCAGATTGACGGTGTTGCCGGGCAAGGCGCCCGACAGATTGACGTCGAAGCCGGCAGGCGGTCCCGTTACAGCCTTGCCGGCCGCGGTCTGGTCTGACAACGCGCTCGCAATTGCTGCGGCGAGCTGGTCGATTTGGGTCTGCGCCTGCACCAGCGTCTGGTCGCGCAGCTTGATATCTGCGGCGATCTGACCCGAGGATACCACATTGTTGGCGACCACATCGATCGAAGAGCCATTGGGCAGCTTGACGTTCAGCGCGCCGACGCCGGACTTGGCCGGATTGGGATCGTAAAGCGCGATCGCATTGAGTGCGCCTCTCGAAGAGAAGGCGAACTGCGATGCGAGATCGGCGCCGACGAGCTGAATGCCCGTGGTGGTGAAGATGTTGGCCTGATTCGAAGCGTCGGTTACGACCCGCACGTCGACGTATTTCGACAGCGTGTTGATCGCCTGGTCGCGCTGGTCCATCAGCGTTGCGGCGGACGGATCGTTCAGGGCCAGGCCCTGAAGCTTTCCGTTAATGGCTGCGATCTGCGTCATCGCCGCGTTGGCCTGCTGCGCCGAGGTGCCGAGGTCCTGCTCGACGTTGGAGCGCAGCGACTGGATGCCCTTGGTGGAGGCGTTGAGCTGCTGCGCCAGTGCCTGAGCGGCTGAGATCGCAGCGGTCTGCGCCGACTGCGCGCCTGCACTCGTCGACAGCGCCTGCAATGCGCTGGTCAGCTTGTTGAGCCCGCTTTCGAGCGTGCCGCTGCCGCCGGGGTTGCCATAGACGTTCTGCAACTGCTTCAGGATGTTGGCCATTTGATCGGCGTAGCCAGCGCCCCCGGTCTCCGTACGGAGCTGGTCCTGCACATAACGATCGAGCTCGCGGCTGACGCCGGTGGTGATAACCGAGGATCCGAAGTCGCCGGTCGTGACCTCGATCTGGTTCGGCGTCTGGGCGACGTAACCTGGCGTCTGCGAGTTGGCGACGTTCGACGAGACGATCGAGAGTGCGGCCTGGTTGGCACGCAACCCGCTCATCGCGCTGGCCAAGGCTGAACTTAAACCCATGTTAGCCGCCGCTCACTACCGTAAATATTCATTGAGCCTGTCTCCGTGCACCCACGGCCGGTCGATCTCTCTTCCGCCCATGATCAGCCGAGAGAAAGCAAGCGCGATGCCATTGCGGAATCAGTTGCAAAATCAATGCTAAGATGACGCGATTGCGGTGATTTGACAGGGGCAATTTGCCGGATCGGCAAAGATTGCCCGGCTGATCCTGCAACTTCAGAGATCCAGGCGCGCTAACGATAATCTGGCCAAGTGCCGTGCCCGATTGATGCGCACATGGCCGTGGTTGAGGGGCATCAGAGGCGTTGACGGGTGCTCGAACCCATCCGGAAGATCGCCTCTTCGAGTCATCAATTCGGCATCGCTCGTAAATGCATGTTGGCGACGCACTCAACGTCGAAAGCTTTGATCAAGCGCGCAGGTCTCCCCGAGCGCGAGGGAAGCCGGTCTGTTTCAGTTGGTAAAGCTGCGCCAAGGTGTCTCGTATACGCTTCATTAACCATACTTTGACGAATGACTGTTCAACTGGGAGCTGGACGCGGCATTTTGGGATTGTAAAGCGAAATGTGTAAGGCACGCATCGTGATCCTAGTGGCCGCCACTGGTGCCGGCGAAGCTGCCGCGCGCCTCGCCGGCTGCTCCGACAAGTCAGCCCCGCCTCCCGCCGCCCGGTCGTACAGCTTCCCATCATCGACGTCCTCGTCGCCAAGAACACCATCGGCCCCCGGCCAACCCGTCAAGCCGGAAGAGGTCCAGTGGCAGACCTGCCCGGCCGTGACCGCCAGCGCCACCTTCATTCGCCGCACCGATCGTCCAACGGGAACACCCAGGCTCGGCGCGATCGCACGTGCTTCCCTTCATGCAGGGTGAGACATCCGCGACCAGAAGCAGGTTAAGGCCGACTTCTGCGGCGTCAGGGCTGCGATGCTGCCGCGTGACATACGCGCCGTTGCCGGCCCGAACCGCTGGCACGCTGTGGTTGGCGCTGCGCAGCATCTCCGACGCCAATGCCAAGGAACCCGCGTCGGATGAGCCGACACGCAAGCGCGGCGAGAGCATTTCGGTCATCCGGTGCGGCGTACCGAGCCAGATGACGGCACAGAAATGAGGATGAGGACTTCCGATATGAAATGCAGGGTCACCACGGCGAGCTTGCGGACCATGATGATCCGCGCCCTGTCGATTTCCGCAGCGGCCGCGTTGACTCTCAACCCGGTGCTGACGCCGGTGATCGCCGCCGATTATCGCCCGGCGGCGCAGGTTTCCGCCGCCGACGGCCAGATGAACGCGCCTTTCCTGTCGCTCGGCATCGGCAAGTCGATCGTGATCGACCTGCCGCGCGACATCAAGACGTGCTGGTGGCCGATCCCAAGATCGCCAATGCGGTCGTGCGCTCGTCGCAGCGCGCCTACATCATCGGCGCTGCGGTCGGCCAGACCAACATCGTGTTCTTCGATTCCGCCGGCCAGCAGATCGCGTCTTATGACGTCGCGGTCAAGCGCGACCTCAACGGCGCGCGTGCCGCGCTGAAGCAGATCCTGCCCAATTCCGATATCCAGATCGACGGCCTCGGCGAAGGCGTGGTCCTTACCGGTACCGCCCAGAGTCCGATCGAGGCGCAGCAGGCCAACGACATCGCCGCGCGCATTGCCGGTGGTGCCGACAAGGTCGTGAACTCGGTCGTCGTCCGCGGCCGCGACCAAGTCATGCTTAAGGTGACGGTCGCCGAAGTCGCGCGCAACATCATCAAGCAGCTCGGCATCGATCTCTCAGCAAACCTCAATTACGGCACGGCGGTGGTGAATTTCGCTAACTCCAACCCGTTTACCGCCTACGGACGCAACCTGGTAGACGGCAACAACCTTACCACGAAGTTCGGCGCAACGCCGTCGGTGCAGACAGTCCTGCGAGCGATGGAAAGCGCTGGCGTTTTGCGCACCTTGGCGGAGCCGAATCTGACCGCGATCTCCGGCGAGTCGGCGACCTTCGTCGCCGGCGGCGAATTCCCGGTTCCAGCGGGCTATGCCTGCGATCCCACCACCCGTGTTTGTACCATCCAGATAAGTTTCAAAAAGTTCGGTATCTCCCTGAACTTTACCCCGGTTGTGATGACCGAGGGTCGAATCAGCCTCCGTGTGATGACGGAAGTGTCGGACCTGTCGAACGAAAACGCGATCACGCTTTCACAGGCCGTGAGCTCGACGTCGGTCAACTCGTTGACTGTGCCCGCGATCAAGACCCGCCGCGTCGAGACTTCGCTGGAAATTCCGTCCGGTGGCGCGATAGCGATGGCTGGCCTGATCCAGCAGCAGACCAAGCAAGCAGCCAGCGGCCTGCCAGGCCTGATGCAGCTTCCGATCCTCGGCTCACTTTTCCGCAGCCGCGACTTCGTCAACAACACGACTGAGCTAATCGTGATTGTGGCGCCTCATATCGTAAGCGCTGAGCCGTCACCCTATTGATGCGGGCTTGACGCCTTGCGGAAGCGCCACGGCATCAGGTCGCCGATTCTGCAATTGGGATGGCCGTCGATGATCGCCTGGAGCGTTTCAGTGATGTAGGCCGCCGGGTTGACGTCGTTGAGCTTGCAGGTGGCGACGATCGAGGCCAGCAAAGCCCAGTTTTCTGCCCCGATTTCATGACCGGCGAAGAGAGCGTTTTTCCTGGTCAAGCAGACTGGCCGGATGGCGTTCTCGACCGGGTTGGTGTCGAGTTCGAGACGCCCATCTTCGAGGAAGCGGGTCAGCCCCTGCCAATGATTGAGCGCATAGCGGATATCCTCGGCGAGCGTCGAACCGCTGGAGATCGTCGACAGCTGCTTCTCGAACCACGACTTCAACGCGGTTACCAAGGGCAGCGAGTGCGCCTTGCGCGCTGCCAACCGGATGTCCGGCGATGAGCCGCGTACCATGGCTTCGATCGCGTAGAGCTGCGCGATGTGCCGCACGGCGGTCTCGGCGATCGGCGATTTATTGTTGCGGGTCAATTTGACAAAGCGCCGGCGCAAATGGCTCCAGCAATGCACGAGCGTCCACGGCCCCTGCGGTCGATCGACTTCGGTCAGCCGGTCATAGCCGTCATAGCCATCGCATTGCAGGAAGCGTCCGCCGAAGCCGTCCAGGAACTGCTGCGCGAAGGCACCGCTGCGACCGGGCGCATATCTGAACAACACGATTGGTGGACTTGGACCGCTATGGCCGCGGTCGTCTGAGGCGATCGCCCAGAAGTAGCCTTTCTTCGTTTGGCCTTGCCCGGGATCAAGCACCGGCGCTGTGGTCTCGTCCATGAACAGGCGATCCGCAATGGCCAGGTGGTGGAGGATGTGGTTCGCGATGGGCTGAAGATGGAAGCAGGCGCGGCCAGACCAGTTGCCCAGTGTCGCCCGATCAAGCCGGATGCCCTGGCGCTCATAGATCTCGGCCTGACGATAAAACGGCGTGTGGTCGCCAAACTTGGAGACGATCACGTGCGCGATAGCCGCTTCGGTCGGCAGCCCGCTGGGCACGACGTGCTCCGGTGCGTGCGCCTGCACGACGGGGCCCGAGCACCGGCGACAGATGTATTTCGGGCGGCGCGTGACCAGCACGCGCCATTGCGCCGGGATCACGTCAAGGCGCTGGCTGACGTCCTCGCCGATCTTCGTCATGGCACCACAACCGCACGGGCAGAGCGTGCTTGCAGGCTCGATGACCCGTTCCACTCGCGGCAAATGGGCAGGCAAGCAGCCACGGTTGCGATGAGAGCCTTGATCCGGATCGCTCCGCGATCGGCCCTTGATCACAGCCGCGGCTCTCTCCTGCGCCGCGTCTAGGATCCCTTGCGCGATCTCCACGTCTTCCAACGGCAAGTGATACTGATCTGGCCGCAGCTTCTCGGACTTCGCGCCGAACCTGTCGCGCCGCAATTCGCCGAGGATGACCTCCAGCCGACGCCGGGCTTCCTCCGACGCCGCCAGCGCCCCCTGATGCTCGCTCAAGGCCGCCTGCGTTTGCGCCAAAAGCGCTTTCAGTTGTTCATTTTCGTCGCGCAGCGTCGCGATGCTCATGCGCTATTTCGAGCACATCGCCGCCGCGCGTGCCACGTTCAAAATAGCAGCCGAGTCATTCTGCCGCAGTTATCCAGCCGCCTGAGGACGCCGCGCTTCTTCCGGGCGGACCAATCTCCAATCCAGCCCCTCGAACAAGGCCGCGAACATCGCCGGCGATATCCGCATCACGCCGTCTGCGATCGTTGGCCAAACGAACTTGCAACCTTCAAGACGCTTGTGCACCAACACCAGGCCCGTTCGATCCCAGACCAAAATCTTGATCCGGTCCGCTCGTTTCGATCGGAACACGAAGGCTGCGCCGCTGAACGGGTCGAGACGAAGCATCTCCTGCACCTTCGCTGCAAGCCCATCGTGGCCACAGCGGAAGTCGATCGGCCGCGTCGCGATGTAAATCTTCAGATCAGCACCGGCCGCGATCATCGTGACGCTCGCACCGCACGGATCACCCGGGACAATTGCTCGGCATCAATGGCCGTATCCGTCCGCAGCACGACATCACCGATCGCGATCTCAAGCTTGATCGCCGGAGCCCGACGCTCCTCCAGCGTACGTTCCACGACCAGCGGCGCAAATGTCGGCGGAGACGCCTCACACAGCGGCAACATGCCTCGCTGTCGAAACCGCCGTCGCCAATCGTAGATCTGCCAGCGCGTCGCTCCGTGCTTGCGTGCCACCTCGGATACCTGGGCACCGGGTAGCAGACTCTCAGCAGCGATCCGGGCTCTCTCTGCTTCCGACCGAACACGACGTCCTGACGGCCCTTCAAGGATCTCCAACCGGCTCACCGACCCTGCCGATGAGACGTCCAAATGGACGTCCTTTTTGCTGTCCAATCCCATCTCAAACCTCCGTCCAAGCCGGAGGCTTCTTCGCATAGATATCCAGATCCCGAAGCAAGGGTTCCGGCTGAGCGCTTACCTTATATCGTCCGCGCAGTCGCGCAAAAGGATCTGTCGCGCCCGGATGACGGCTTTGCGGCGCCTTCGGATGCGCAGGCAGAATTGCTCGGCAACATCAACCGCATCTATGGCGTGCCCCGTCGGACCGAGCCGGCGCGCAAATACGGGGGCTCCTACGGGTTCATTGTTGACTAACCCAAATAGATTGCAAAAGCGATTTGTTGACCATCGATTCCAGCTGTTGGAAGTGCTCAGATCTGTGTTGGACGAAGCTCAACCTAGCACGATAGGTGCGCTGTCCGATTTGCGTCGCCCGCTGATGCCGAGTGCTTCCATTTTCCGCGCTCGTGGTTCGTGCAGCACAAGAACGCGGATCGTCACCACCTGAGAACGCTGGCGAGTCGGGAGAGATCTGAGCCATCATAGGAGAAGGCATTGGCTTAAAACTCCAGCGCCAGCTTCAAACGAGCCTTGTCCAGGCGCTTCTTGATCGAAACGAGTTTGATGCTGAACTCGCTCAGCTCCTTCTCGCAAAAATCCTGGAAAATGAATTCGACGAGCGCGATTTCTTGCTCGGCCACGCTGGCAAGTTGCTGAACTGACGCTTTTGATAAAGCGAGCCGCATAACGCGAGCGTCTGCCGAACAAGGTTTCCGGCATAAAAGGCCCATACCTTCTAACCGTTTTGATTGCGTTGTCACAAAAGAAGCGTCGACATGCAGCGTCTTGGCGACAACGTTGACGGGGATTCCGTCTTTTGCATCTTCATGGTCGGAAATGGCCAACAAAATCTTCCACTGCGGGCCGCTGATGTTGAGGGCTCTTGCCCGAATGCGATGAAGTTTTTCAATGGAGAAGTTAATCGAGATTATCTCCCAGGTCAGGCGCTTCAGCGCATCCTGCTTGCGCTGAGCCAGTTTCGAAGACGCGGGCGAAGTTCGCTCCTTGGGCTTCATTCTTGCGAACTCTCAACGAACGAGATGGGTAAAACGCACATGAAAACTACTGCAACTACATGCGGTGCGATCGGTAGTGGATGCCGTTCGCGACCTGCAATTCTCTGACGTACTGTACGATCGACATAATCTGCTGTGCGCTCACCTGCCGTTGAGGCGGCATGTTGCCATAAGACCAGTGGTGCTGGCGCACGCCGTTCTGGGCCGCGAACAGAAAGGCCGCATCGGCATGATGGCCTGGATTGTAGATGTCGTGCACCAATGGCGGACCGTGGTCCGTACCCGCCGCCTTCAGGCCATGGCAAGGCGCACAATTCGTATCAAAAAGCGCCTTCCCCTCGCGCCCGGCGAAGGAGAGTTCTGGCTCCGTCACATCGACGATGTAGCTCTTGGGCTTTTCGGCCGGCGCGAGCAACTGCCACATAGTGACCGCCACCCCAGCGCCCAGCAGTGCGACAATGAGGTATTTGGGCGCGTTGGCGACGAATGTCATAGAGTTCTGTCTCTGGTCGTCGGGCTTGATTGTTGTCGCAGGCGTTCAATGCTCGCGGTAGCGAAAATGCGTTCCGACTCTAGAACCGTGTGCCCGCGCCGAACAAGCCAGATATGCCCACGCTCGATTGCATTTTCGCTTCAAATTCGCAGTCGTGACCGGTCGAGTTCCACCTCACCAGATCAAGATGGCGCGCTGCATTGTCTTGGGATCAGGGACGAGCGGCTGGCCAACTCATCCAGCCGGCCGCCAAGTTTTGAGCTTAGAGGTTCGTCTCCCGGTCCTCACGCTTTCTCGAGGTTCTTGGCGTTTGCCGGCCTAGCGCTTCCCGATCGCTGTCTTAAGCAGGTTCAGGCTCTTCGTGTACAGCGAGGTGGCAGCCGCATAGTCCATCTGATTTTGGGCCGACTTCATCATTTCCTCCTCCAGACTGACCTGATTGCCTGCGGGACGGGTCTGGTAGCCACTTTTTGCGTTTTGACTCGACCCTGCATCGCTTGAAATTGACGCCATATGGTTCGGCGCGGTCTGGAGCATGACAAGTGAAGCTGCCGGAACTCCGACGCCCCGGCCGGTTCGATCGAATTTTGGTTCGACCAAATCCAGGGGTTTGAATTTGGGCGTATCTGAATTTGCGACGTTTTGTGCCAAAACGCGCTGACGCTCTTGATGCCATTGCATTTTCGTGCGCAGTACGGACAGGGTGGAAATATCGTTGATTGCCATCGGCATCCTCCTGCAGAGCTAGGCAGAAATTGCCGACTACATGGTTAATTTTTCGTTAATTGGCATTCGGCTTTAAGAGAACCAATGACTTACACGAAATAACAAATAGCGGCGGTGAGCTCGGGACACAGCGGAGCATTTTCTCCAGGGCTGACGCCGGAAAAAAACCGCAAAGCGAGGTGAACGGCTCCCCCATAATTTTCGTCGTAGCCGGCCTCTTTGTTTGGCTTAAAGAGAGACGACCGCCGGCTCATGAGGCGAACCCGCAGGCCGGCGGTCTTAGCTCGGTGGGCGTCTGGGAACGGCCGAGCCTGTGAAGAAACTAGCATTTTCTTGAGAAAGCCGTCACTGCTCGCTGCCAAATTGCGTGGATAGACAGAGCTAGAAAGGCCGCCTCACCCTGGGGGTGTTGGCCGCAGTAGAAGCTTTGGTCGGCCGCCGCCTCCCATCGCCGCGCTCGCTTGAGCAATATCTCGTGCCTGGCTCCGGCGCCAATTTCTCGGCCTCAGTTCGTTCCGCCAGCGCACGGTCTATCAACCGCTTGCAGTCCGGTAAGCTTTCGCGATTCCACTTCTTTGACGCTCCATTCGTAAGCTCGTAATCCGCAGCTCGTCTCTTTGCACTAAATACAGCTTGTGTCTGTTGCTATGCCCGCTTCGATTGTTAACCGCATCTACCCCCCCCGAACTGTCTGCCTCCGGTGAGGGCCGTCTTGCGGGGCTGAGCGGATTGCGTTGTAACAGCACTTATGGACAGCCATAAGTTCAGTACTCAGGTTGAGCGGCTCGAGGTCGTCGAGACCGGCCGTCGCCGTCATTGGACGGACGACGAGAAACTGAAGACCGTGCTGGAGAGCATGCACGCGCCGCGGGCGATTTCGTCGACGGCGCGGCGGCACGGGATATCGCGGTCGTTGCTGCTGACGTGGCGGCGGTTGTTCGCTGCGGGTAGTGCTGGGGCTGCCGAACATCCCAAGCCGGCGTTTGTGCCAGCGGTCGTGGTGAGCGCGGCAGCATCGCCGAATGCGCTACCAATACAAGCTACCACGCCGGCGAGCGGCCGGATGGTGATCGAGCTGGGCCATGATCGCCGGATCATCGTCGATGTTGACGTTGACGCGGCCGCGTTGTCGCGGGTGCTCGGCATTCTGGAGCGCCGATGATCCCGATCGCAGCAGGCGCGCGGATCTGGATCGCGACCGGTCACACCGACATGCGCAAAGGCATGCAGGGCCTGGCACTGCTAGTGCAGGAGAGCCTCGGGCGAGATCCTTTCGCCGGCGATGTCTTTGTGTTCCGTGGTCGTGCCGGCACGTTGATCAAGGCGCTTTGGCACGACGGAATTGGACTGTCGCTTTACGCCAAGCGGCTGGACCGTGGCCGCTTCATCTGGCCGGCTACGGTGGACGGCGGTGTCGCTGACGGCGGCGCAGATGGGCTATTTGCTGGAGGCGATCGACTGGCGTAACCCTCAACACAGTTGGCGGCCCCAGAGCGCCGGATAGATTGCGCAAAAATCTTGTGAGTTTGTAAAAAACCCGCGCCAAATCGCGGCTTTTGTGATTCCATGAGCGTATGGGTGACGGTCCCGAGACGCTGCCGGAAGATGTCGAGGCGCTGCAGGCGGCGTTGCTGGCAACGCGCGCAGAACTCGCAATCGTGCGCGCCCAACAGTCTGACGACCATGCGTTGATCGCCCACCTGAAGCTGCAGATCAAAAAGCTAGTGTCCTGAACCAGAAGTTCGCAACATCGCTTCGTGTTTTGCCGGGGCATTGTAACGTAAGCATGCGGCGTAGGCCGCGGGCGGGCTGGTTTGTCCGGTTAGCGGCTAAACCTCGTCGGGCTTTTCGGCCTTCGGCTTAATGATCGCCGCGAGTACCTGGCGGCGTTCTTCAATAATCCAAGGAGCGTCCTTGTGGATTGCGATCAGCTCTTTGAGGTTCTCGATCCCGTCATCGGTGAAGGCCATCACCCCGTCTTCACCGACGCCGACAACCCATAGCTGGCCGTCCTCGGTGTCCATTTCTTCGGCGACCTCGAACAGCCATTCCTCGTCTTCGCCGAGCATCTCAGCGACATGGCTGAGAGTGAACACGTGGCTGACCTTGTTGACGTGCCCCATCAAGCCGCCTGTGCCGCAAGGCCTTGCTGTTGCGCTGTCTTCCAGTTCCAGGGCAGCAGCTCATCGAGCCTGTGGGCGGAGTGGGTGGCGATGCGAGCGAGTACATCGGCGAGCCAGGCCTGAGGGTCGACGTCGTTCATCTTGGCAGAGACGATGAGGCTATACATAGCAGCGGCTCGGCGCCCTCCGCGGTCGGACCCACAGAATAACCACGACTTTCTGCCCAATGCGATGCCGCGCAGCGCTCTTTCGGCTGCATTGTTCGAGAGGCAGACGCGACCATCGTCGAGGAAGCGGGTGAAGGAGGCCCAGCGCTTGAACATGTAGTTCATGGCCTTGGCCAGATCGTGACCGCGGGAGAGCTTGGCGCACTGCTCGCGCATATAAGCTTCCAGATCGGCGACCAGCGGCGCGCTCCGCGCCTGGCGAACAGCTCTTCGTTGATCGGCGCTTTGGCCATTGATAGAGCGCTCTATCTCGAACAGAGCGTCGATGCGGCGCACGATCTCCATGGCGACGGGCGAGATGACGATCTCCTGCTTTCCGGCCGCTTTGCGCCGCGCGTTCTCCTCAAGATCCGCCATGGCGAAGAACGGCCGCCGGGCATGGACCCAACAGGCCGCTTCCCTGATAGGCCCAGGACTTCGCTGGGGCTCGTAGAGTTTGGTGTATCCACCGAAGGCGTCGGCCTGCAGGATGCCGCTATAGTTGGTCAGATGCGCCTGCGGATGCTCGCCCCTTCGATCGCGCGAGTAATAAAACATTGCTGCCGGCGGATCTGAGCCGCCGAAGGGGCGGTCGTCCTTCACATAGACCCAGCATCGAGCGACATCGCACTTGCCCAAGGCCAACACGGGCACGGTGGTGTCGTCGCCGTGTAGGCGTTCAGCTGCCATGACGTGGGCTTCCAATAGGCGCGATAGCGGCTCCAATACCGTGCAGCAAGCCCCAACAGCGTCGGCTGCGGTCGACAGACTGACGGGCACGCCCTCCAGCGCGTAACGCTCAGTCTGCCGGTTCAGAGGCTGATGCTGGCCGAACTTCTCATAGAGGAGCATGGCCAGCAGGCTCGGCCCCGCCCATCCTCGCGGAATCACATGGAATGGCGCCGGTGCCTGACTGATTTTCTCGCAGTCCCGGCAGGTGAACTTTTCCCGCACCGTCTCGACCACTTTCCACTGGCGCGGTACTGATTCCAGGGTCCGGGTCACATCCTCACCAAGCTTGCGCAAGCGATTGCCGCCGCAGCATTCACACGTCGTTGGCGAATCGATCACCACGCGCTCGCGGGGCAGATGATCAGGGAAGGTTTTGCGTTCGGGACGCGTGCGCGTAAATCCGCGCACAGTCGTTGTCCTGGCGACAGCTCTCTCGGCCGCAAGCTCGTCTTCGGTGGCGCTGGATTCCAGCTCTTCAAACGTAAGCGCTAACTGGTCGATCAGACGAGACGAGCGTTCCGATCTTTGCCCGTGGACCTGGCGCTCAAGCTTGGCGATCCGCAGCTTCTGGCGGGCAATCAGCGCACCGTCTTCCGACGCCTTGGCACGGGCGACCGCAAGCTCCGCTGCAATATCCAAAGTCTTCGCGCGTTCGCTCGCCAACGCCTCTTTCAGAGCGGCTATGTCTTCGGGAAGAGCGTCGCGAGGCGTGTCCATGCAACCAGAGAATCACAAATTCAGTGCTTTGTGGCGCCCCAAAATGCGCATGATCCCATATTTTATTTCGCTCAGCCGGCGCTCTGCGGTCGCCATGTTAGTTGCGGATTCCTCCAGTCGATCCCTTCCAGCATATAAGCCATCTGAGCCGCTGAGATCGATACCGCATCTCCCGACGTCGAAGGCCAGATAAACTTGCCGCGGTCCAAGCGTTTGGCATACAGCGACATGCCTAACCCGTCATGCCAAAGAATCTTGAGCAGATCACCGCGGCGGCCGCGGAAGATGTAGAGATCACCCGCATGTGGGTCACGCTTCAAACTCTCCTGAACCGCGAGCGCCAGGCTTTGCATGCCGCGGCGCATGTCTGTGTGACCGGTGGCAATCCAGACCCTGACGTTGCTTGGGATCGGAATCATCACCGCCTCAGAAGCTCGAGGACCCGCTGCAGTGCTTCAGTGTCTACGTCACGGTCAACGCGGACCCGACAGCCGCTAAGCTCGATCTCGATTATGCCTACCTTCGCGCGCTCTTTAGCCGGCGATGGCCTTGTCTGCGCGACCACGGCCGATGCCGGAGTTGGTGTCGAAGTGATCTCCACAGGAACAAGCAATGGCGCGGCATCCCCGCCCAGCCGACCCTCGCGCGCCAACCGTCGCCACGTGAACAACTGGCTCGTGGACAACCCGTTGCGCCGCGCCGTCGCCGACACCAACCGGGAACCATCATAACTCTCAGCAACGATCCGCTGCTTCTCGTCCAATGTCCAACGACGGCGGGCGCCAGTCGAGACTACTTCCAATCGGGAGACCTTCGAAATAGGCGTATGGTCAGTCATACGCCTATGTCTTCATCCTCCGTCCTCAGCGCGCAAGGCGGCCCTCGCCGGAGCGATACATTGTAACGGCAGAAGCGCTCGATGGAAGCAAGGATGTCATCGGCGGATTTGGTCCATCTGAACGGTTTGGGATCGGCGTTGTGTCGTTCGATGAACGAGGCGATGTCCGCCCTGAGGGCGGCTACGCTGCGATAGACGCCGCGTCTAATCTTCTTATCGGTGAGGAGCGCGAAGAAGCGCTCGACTTGGTTGAGCCATGACGAACTGGTCGGGGTCAGGTGCACGTGCCAACGCGGCCTTTTGGCCAACCATCTCCGGATCATTGGGGTCTTGTGCGTGACGTAATTGTCCATGACGAGATGAACGTCGAGTTCGCGCGGTACGGCAGCCTCGATCTCGTCCAGGAACTTGCGGAACTCGGCGGTGCGGTGGCGCCCGTAGCACTTGCCAATGACCCGTCCGGTCGCAATATCGAGGGCGGCGAACAGCGATGTGGTGCCATGCCTTTTGTAGTCATGGCTCCTTCGGGCCGCCTGGCCGGGACGCATCGGCAGCATCGGCTGGCTGCGGTCCAGCGCCTGGATTTGGGATTTCTCATCCACACACAGAACGATGGCGTGCTCCGGCGGTGAGACGTAGAGGCCCACGACATCGCGCACTTTGGCCACGAAGTTCGGATCGGTCGAGAGCTTGAACGTCTCCATCCGGTGCGGCTGGAGCCCGAAGGCCCGCCAGATGCGTTGTACCGTCGACACCGATAGGCCGCTGGTCTTCGCCATGCCACGGGAGCTCCAATGAGTGGCGTTCTCAGGGCAACTCTCCAACGTCCTCACGATCATGGCTTCGATGCGGGCGTCGTCAATCGTGCGCGGCGCGCCGGAACGCGGCTCGTCGTGCAGCCCGGCCACACGCTGCTCCATAAAACGCCGCCGCCACTTGCCTACGGTCTGCCGGTCCAGCCCGAGCTTGGCCGCCACTTCCGTGTTCTGACCACCTTCCGCACAGGTCAGAACGATCCGGGCTCTCAGAGCCAGCGCCTGCGCCGTCTTCCGCCGCATCGTCAGCGACGTCAGTTCGGCCCGCTCATCATCGCTCAATATCAGGGGGACAAGTTGCTGGACAGCCATTGGAGACTCCGTCGCCGTTTGCCTCCATCCTTGGCACAGCGACGCGAATCTACTGCGAATCTATGATTGCGAACTTGTGACTCGGGACACTAGACCGTGATCGTCATGGCCCTCGCTCGGAACGTACCGCAAGGCTGCTAAATCAACTCGAACTGACGCTGGAGGAACTCGAGGCTTCAGCGACCGAGGACGAATTGGCTGCCGAGATGGCTGCGGCCAGGATCACCAACACCACGACCGTGGCGTCGTTCACCCGCCAGCGGCCATCCCGCAAACCATTGCCGGATCATCTGCCCCCGCGAGCGGGTGATCGTATCCGGGCCGACCTCATGCGCCTGCTGCGGCGGGACGCGGCTGTCCAAGCTCGGCGAAGACATCACCGAGACGCTGGAGGTGGTCCCGAAATCCTGGAAGGTGGTCCAGCACGTCCGGGAGAAGTTCACCTGCCGTGACTGCGAGAAGATCAGGCAGGCGCCGGCGCCATTCTACCCCATCGCTCGCGGTTGGGCCGGTCCCAACCTGTTGGCGATGGTACTGTTCGAGAAGTTCGGCCAGCACCAGCCGCTGAACCGGCAGGCCAAACGCTATGCAAAGGAAGGCGTTCCGATCAGCCTGTCGACCCTGGCCGACTAGGTCGGCGGTTGTACGGTCGCGCTGATGCCGCTGTTCAGTCGCCTCGAAGCCCATGTACTCGCCGCCGAGCGCATGCACGGGGACGACACCACGGTGCCGGTTCTGGCCAAGGGCAAGACCTCGACTGGCCGGATCTGGGTCTATGTCCGGAATGACAAGCCGTTCGGTGGACAGGCCCCGCCGGGAGCTGTGTTCTACTACTCACGCGATCGCGCTGGCGAGCATCCGCAGGCGCATTTGGCGAGCTACAGCGGGATCTTCCAGGCCGACGCCTATGGCGGCTATGGCAGGCTCTACGAAGCCCGCCGCAATGCGGGTCCGATCCTGGAGGCCGCCTGCTGGGTCCATGCCCGACGGCCGTTCTTCGTGCTGGCCGACCTGGCCGAAAATGCGCGCCGCAAGGCACAGGGCAAGAAGCTCGCGGTGATCTCGCCCCTGGCGCTTGAAGCCGTGCGCCGGATCGATGCTCTGTTCGAGATCGAGCGCGGCATCAATGGCGAGACGCAGGAACGGTGCCGGGCCGTGCGGCAGGAACTGAGCGCACCGCTGATCGCCGATCTGGAAGGCTGGATGCGCGAGCAACGCGCCAAGCTGTCGCGCGGCAACGACGTCGCCAAGGCGATGGATTACATGCTCAAGCGTTGGAGCGCGTTCACCCGCTTCCTCGACGACGGCCGTATCTGTCTTTGCAACAACGCAGCAGAACGGGCGCTGCGCGGCATCGCGCTCGGCAGGAAGTCCTGGCTGTTCTGTGGCTCCGACCGGGGCGGCGACCGCGCGGCGCTGATGTACAGCCTGATCGTCACCGCCAAGATGAACGACATCGATCCGCAAGCCTGGTTGGCTGACGTTCTGGCCCGCATCGCAGAGCATCCCGCCCACCGGCTCGACGAACTCCTTCCGTGGAATTGGCGCGACACGAGCAAGCGCGTCGATCAGGCCGCCTGAGTGGTCCGGCCCTCCGGCCGCGGTTCTCACCGAATGCTTACCCCGAACTCGACCGTTGAAGCATATTTCAGGTCGGGTGCGGGGTGTGGATGCCAACGGCACAGCTTGCCGTGACGTCCGCAACGACGCACGGTTTCACTATGGCCAATGCCTGTTTGGCATACATGGCGCGACCAGCCTCAGTACCAGGCTAAAAGACCCAGCAATCTGCGATTAAAACCAGGAGCGTAGCCCCACAACAAACCTTGTTGAGCCGCTGTCTTTGCCTGAACTCCTCGCGTACGCAGCTGTATTTCCAAGCTTCTGATCGTAGGAGACGCCGATATAAGGGGCAAATTCCCGGCGGAATTCATATCGCAGCCTTAGGCCTAGTTCGGCGTTGGAAAGGCCTGCTCCGACGCCAATGTCCCGCGAGTTCTGAGCCGCAAAATTCAATTCGGCGCGCGGTTGCAGAACCAACTGTTGCGTCAAGAGCAAATCATAAGATCCTTCGAGCCGGGCGAGCAGCTCTCCTTTGTTCGAAACAAAGAGAGCTCCCTCGAACTCGAACCAATACGGAAAGAGTTGCTGCACGCCTAACGTCAGATAGGCCCGTGAGGGATCGGGTTTGAAATCGTAGCGAATACCTGCCTGCACGTCTGTGTAGGGAGCCACGGCTCGCGAATAGAGCAACTGGACTTCGGCGCTGTCGAGACCTTCGCGACGGCTGCCGTCGCCTTGGCTCTTGACAACGAACCGGTTGATATCGCCGCCCAGCCAGGCCTGGCCATCCCAGCGGTAACCGCCGGGCTGGCCCAGTTGAAATTCAGCGATGTTGAAAAACACCTTGGAGTATACTCCGCCGCCCTGCTCTTGACGGAGTTCGCGCCGTGCCTCAGCCATCTGCGCGGGATCGTAATAATAATCCGCAGCATGGTCTGGCGGCGGCGGAGGAGGCGGCGAGTGAGGAATGGACGCCGCGGTGGGCGCGGCATTTTTTCCCGTGGTCTTCATCCCCGGCATTTGCATGCCTGACATTGATCCATCCTGAGCGCCTTGCGAGTCCGGCGACGTCTTTGCAGATGCCGCTCCTTTTGCGGCGCCCTTTTTTTTCGGCGCAACAGCGGCAGCCGGCTTGTTAGCGGGCATGCTCATACCCGGCATATTGCCACTCATTTGGGCTCCGGCTGGAACGCTGCACGTTCCCAGCCCGGCCGCCGCCAAAATCAGCACGGACCTGTTCATGCGTTATCGCCTGTGAGTGGCCGCACACTGAACACCTGAAACATGCCCGCATGCATGTGGTAGAGCATGTGGCAGTGAAAGGCCCAGTCACCCGGTTCGGCAGTGATGTCGAAGCTTACTTTTCCACCTGGCAACACGTTGACCGTATGCTTGCGTGGCCTGTGGTTTTCGGGAGCGCCATTCACCACTTCGAAGAAATGACCGTGCAGGTGGATGGGATGGAGCATCATCGAATCGTTGATCAACGTCACACGAACACGCTCGCGTTTTCGGAACGTGTAGGGTTTGGTGGTTTCGCTGAACTTTTCCCCATCAAAGCCCCACATGAACTTTTGCATGTTGCCGGTGAGGTGGATGTCGAGCGCCCGGGTCGGGGTGCGAGGGTCGGGATTGCGCTCAAGGGCAATCAAATCCCGATACGTCAGGACCCGATGCCCTACGCTTTCAAGCCCCATGCCGGGATCCCCCGTTCGATCTTGCGGCATGGGCGCAATCGTCTGGACGCCAGGCCCCATCTTGACGCCTGGTGCATTCTTGGGATCGCGCATATCCATTTCGGGGCCGCTCATCAGGTCTGAACCGCGCGGCTTTGGCGGAGCCATTCCAGGCGGAGTGGATGATGACATTCGCCCCATGCCCGACTTACCGGACATCCCCGACATGCCCTGCATGCCGCCTGATTGCTGCATTCCCTGTTTGGCTTGAGCGCCCGTTTGGGCGCCCTTGGACATGCCCGACATCCCGGACATCCCGCTACTGTTCGATACTGTTGATTTATTCATGTCCCCCATATCCATGGAAGACATGTCCATACCCATGTCCTTCATTGTCGCCAGCGGTCGCTCACGAAGGGGCGGCACTGCCGCTGTCATCCCCGGCCTGGGGGCCAGCGTGGCTCGCCCCATTCCGGAGCGGTCGACTGCCTCAGAGACGATCGTGTAAGCTCTATCGTCCATCGGCTGGACGATGACGTCATAGGTTTCGGCGTTGCCGATCTGGAATTCATCTACGCGAACCGGCCGCACCATCTGTCCATCGGCGGCGACAACTGTCATATGCAGGCCGGGTATCCGCACGTTGAACACCATCTGAGCGCCGGCGTTGATGAACCTTAAGCGGATGCGCTCACCTCGCCTGAACAGACCCGTCCAGTTATCTTCCGGTCCATGCCCGTTGATCAAGAACGTGTATATCGCACCCGTAACATCGGAAATATCGGTTGGGTCCATCAGCATCTTGGCCCACTGAAGCCTCTCGGCCAACGTCTGGTCCCGGCCTGCAAGCAAACTGGCGACAGTTTGCCGCTGATAGTTGAATACACCGCCCTCCTGCTTCAACCTTTGGATGATCACCTCGGGAGACAGGAAGCTGAAGTCCGACAGCATCACCACATACTCTCGATCATATTGGACGGGATCAACGCCCTTTGGATCGATGACGATCGGGCCGTAGAGCCCGACCTGCTCCTGAAAGCCGGAGTGGCTATGGTACCAATAAGTTCCGTTTTGAACGACGGGAAACTCGTAGACGAAGGTGCTGCGGGCCGGGATGCCGGGAAAGGTCACGCCGGGCACGCCATCCATGCGGAATGGAACCAGCATGCCATGCCAATGGATGGAAGCGGCTTCGTCCATGCGGTTTGTGACAGCGATGCGGACCCGTTGCCCCTCTTTCAAGCGCAAAATCGGACCTGGCACAGTTCCGTTAATTGTGATCACGGAACCTGCTTTGCCGTCGATCGGCCAGGCCGCCCTGTCGAGGGTCAGATCGATGCTGCTTCCGGAAACCTCTGAGAGCCGGCTTGGAGGATGGAAGGGGCCGCTTTGCGCCCAACTCGGCAGGGCTGACGAAGCTAAGCCGGCAGCGCCGGACAGTGAAGCGAGCCGGAGTAGATGGCGACGGCTGAGCTCGTTCAAGGTCCAATCTCCTTAAGGGATGCGGGCTGAACTGTTCGTTCGGCAGGCGCGCGATGGTGAGAGTACTCGGATAGGGAGCCTTGGTCTCAATAACATGCAGCAAGAATCCCGAGAGCGGCGGCTTCGCGAGGAGATTCTGGCTGGATGTGATCGCTTAGCCACACACTGGCCACGAAGCGTCAGAGGAACAGCGCAAGATTGGAAGAGTTGGCTGGCAGCATTCCTGTGCGCTGAGCAGGCGCAAGACGAGGTTTTTGCTATTGGAGATGAGGCAACATGGCATCGGGCGGAATTGAGGAAAGCGGCTCAGTCGTTCTCATCACAGGCGCCAGTGGATTCATCGGCCGCGGGATTATCGGACGCTTGGGCCGACAATATACGCTAGTCGGTCTGGACCGTGCGGGCCCCCCTGACCCTCCCCCTCCGGCGAATGTCATCGACTTCGACTTGACGTCAGAGGAGAGCGTGAAAACAGGCCTTAACGAGCTGCAGAGGCGTTTCGGAAAGCGGATCGCTTCCGTCGTGCCCCTGGCAGCTTATTACGACATATCGGGTGACCCAAACCCGCTATATGAACGGGTGACGGTTGAAGGAACACGCCGCCTGATCGATGCGCTACAATCATTCCAGGTCGAACAGTTCGTGTTTGCCAGCACGATGCTTGTCTACAAGGCAACAGACCGGCCCGATGCAAAAAATCAGGGATCGAGCCGTCATGGGCCTATCCGGAGTCGAAGGTCAGAACCGAGACGATGCTGCGCGAACGGCATGGTCACATCCCCGTGGTCATGCTTCGGATCGCCGGCGTTTACGATGATCTCGGCCATTCACCTTTCATCGCCGAGCAGGTGTCGCGAATTACTGTTTCAAAGGCATGGCCCATTCCGGATGCCGGCCTTGGGGCTGTCGCCTATACACTTGAAATCTTAATGGCTGTCATGGGGGGCCGCGACCGCTGGCGTACGATGCCCTGGATGGTGACGTTCTTCGGCATTCTCGTCATTCCCTTGGGCGTCATCAGCATCTACTTCATCATTATCCAGCCCATCGTCATCGGGACCTGGAGCACGCCAGCGCTTATTGCAGCGCTTGCGATGCTCATCATAATTCCATTCGCATTGGACGAAGTCATCGCGATGGGCCAATTTCTGTACTGGTCCAGTTGCCGGGGCAAGCCGCTCATTCGCACTTTCTTTAGGGGCGATGCCGTGGATGCCGGGGCAGAGGATCGATCGGATGGGCTGGCGAGCTGGGGCGCATTCTGGACCGATACAATGCGGGGCGTCTGCGTGCCTTGGAATCTCGCTGGCTGCATGGCCATCGCCGTGTTTCTGATGTTCAGCCGACTTATCTTCGGCACGACCAACGCGATGGCTAACAGCGACCATTTGATGGGGGCCCTTACGCTGACCGTCGCAATTATTGCGACCGCGGAGGTGGCGCGTATTCTGCGACTGTTAATCGTGCTTTTCGGAGCTTGGCTGATCGCAGCGCCATGGATTCTGGATGGGGCAACGAGAACGGCGTCCTGGAGTAGCGTCTTCCTAGGTGTCGCATTAGCTATTCTTAGTCTGCGGCGTGGCAAGAAGACCCGCGAACACTACGCTGGTTGGGACCGCTTCGTCATCTAGCATCAACCGAAAGGGAGCGCCCAAGTCCAGGAGACCGCTCGGCCTAGCGACGTACGATTGAGATGAAACGTCATCGCGCTATGATTTATTGAGCATGATCGTCCCCTTCGACTTCTCAGGATCATGCTCACATATGAAAAGGGCGGCATGCTCCGTATGAAGTCGTCCGTTAAGAAAACCGATTTGAGCTGTGAGCGGTCGCTGGCGGCCGCGATGAGCGTGGTAAGGATCAGGCACCAAAGAGCCCTCAGCCAGGCGAGGATGCGACGGAAGTTGTGGCCGACGGGGGAGAGGATGACGTTGGCCGCATCGCCGAGGCGGCCTTTGAGGTAGCAGCGGCCGAGGTGACCATCGGTCTTCAAGTGCCCGATGATCAATGGCCGAGCGGCGGCGCAGCTCGCGCTCGATGACACCGAAGACGCCGCGCTTCTGGCCGGAGATGAAGACGCGACGAGGATTTTGCGCGTCGTGGCCGCGGTATCCCTTGTCGACATAGGCCCGCTCGATCGCACAGCCGGTGAGTGTCTCGGTGCGGTCGATGACGTCCGCAAGGTGTGACCGTCGTACGCGTTATCTGGTAACGCCCTGGCGTGCAGCACGAATAGGGCGCCGGGAGAGGCTTTGACACCGAACTCGTAAGCGCGGCTGCCTTGGCCCTTGCCGATGCACTCGACCTCCGGAGCGTGGAAGGAATAAAGCTTCTAGCCGCGCTGGCGCTGCTGCTGCGAGCGGATCTGGGGGGCCCGGCCGAGCGGGAGGGCGACGGCATTCTCGAGCACAGTCTGACCTTCAATCTTGCGGCGGATATCGCGGATGATCCGGCCCAGCCGCCTGCGCAGGATGCGCAACGGCCGCTGATGCCGCTTGAATTGCTTGGCATGGGCATAGGGCCCCGCCATCATCCACTTCGCCGCTCTTAACGGACGGGCGGCAAATCAAGGTCAGCGGCGGAATCTGAGCAGACTGACGATCTGCCCCTGCAAGCCAGTCATATCGAACCGTTGGTTTATTGCTCGCGGAAAGCGCGAGCGACCTGATCGGTGATGGGCTTCGCAAAATAGGACAGCGCTGTCCTGGAGGTCGTTTGGACAAATGCTTCAACGGGCATCCCGGGTACGAGCTTCTCCTGTTTCAGACGAACCAACTCGTCTGAAGAAGGTGTGATTTGAACCTTGAAATACGACTTGCCACTCTTATCATCCGTGATCTCGTCGGCTCCCACCAGCGTCACCGTTCCGTGAACTTCGGGCGTCGTGCGCTGATTAAAGGCAGTGAAACGGAGGATGGCTGACTGCTGCAGCCTGATTTCATCAATTTCTTTCGGCGCGATCTTGGCCTCGACGACGAGGACATCGGCTTGAGGAACGATCAGCATCAACTGCTCGCCTGGGCTGATCACTCCTCCGACCGTGTGGACCGAGAGCTGATGAACCATGCCGCTCTGCGGCGCCCGGATATCTATTCGGTTGAGCTGATCCTGAGCCGAGACTCGCTTCTCAACCAATTCGCCGACTTTTCCCTCCGTTTCGCGAAGCTCCTTTGCAACCTCGCTTCGAAGATCCTGATCGACCTGGATGATCTGCAATCCAATTTCAGACATCTTTCCCTTGGCTTCCGCCGTCGACGCCACAAGCTGGCCATGCTCTCCCTTAATGCGTGCTGCATCCCGCTCTAATGCGGTTACGCGCTGGATCGGAATGAGATTTTTGGCCCAAAGCTCGCGCACGCCGACAAGCTCCCGGCTGATCAACTCGGTCTCCTGCTTTTTGCCCGCAATTTGCTCGGTCAGGCCCTGGATCTGCTCTGTGATTTGGCCGATCTTCTCGCGAAGCTGGGCTTTTTGCCCCGCCCGTGCCGTTTGGCGCAGCTCGAACAGTCTTCGCTCGCCTGCGAGCACCTCGGCGGCTCGCGCGGCGTCCGAGAAGCCACGCAGAGAGGACGGTTGTTCGACTGTGCCCAAAGCGTCGCGCTCGGCAGTCAATCGAGCTTGTCGCGCATATAATTCCATCAGGCTATTTTCAACAGCAGCCAGATTTGCACGCGTTACAGTTTCGTCGAGTCTGATCAGCACGTCTCCCGCGCCGACGACGTCGCCCTCATGAACCCGTAACTCTCCGACGACGCCGCCCGTCGGGTGCTGGACTTTCTTGACACTGGAGCGAACGACCAAAGATCCTGAGGCGACAACGGCGCCAGCGAGTTCTGTGGTAGAAGCCCAGCCACCAAATCCGCCTATCAGCAGAGCAGCGCCGAACGAGCTCAACAGCAGATGACGACGAACTGAACGACGCATGTCCGCGGAGCTGGCCATCATGTGCCCACCCGCGTGATTCGTAACGATGCACCCGATTGCGGTGCAAGCGTTCGCGCGTTTTGGGGCAGTTGCTCTGCTCTATCGGCCGGCTCCACTCCTTGTCGCAACGCCTTCAGCACCTCGTCCCTTGCGCCAAACGCCCGCATTTGGCCTGCTCCCAGAACAAGGATGCGATCCACAGCGGCTAGGATGCTCTGGCGATGCGCCATGATAACGAACGCCATTCCCTTCTCGCGCCCGCGCCGGATGCCCTCCAGCAGCGCCGCCTCGCCGTCGGCGTCCAAACTGGAATTTGGTTCATCCAGCACGACCAGGAACGGGTCGCCGAAAAGAGCGCGCGCAAGCGCAACGCGCTGGCGTTGGCCGGCCGAGAGCGACGTACCCCGCGGACCGATATTGGTATCATACCCATCGGGCAGAGAGCATATGAGATTGTGAAGCCCGGCAGCCGTGGCAGCCGAAATGATCGCTTCCGAGTTCGCACTAGCTGAAAAGCGCGAGATATTCTGGGCGACGGTGCCTTCGAACAGCTCAACGTCCTGGGGCAGGTAACCTATGTGGCGGCCGAGCTGATCGGGCGACCATTGATCCAGCGGGGCGCCATCAAGTCTGATCCTGCCCCTCATCGCCTGCCACACTCCGACGAGCGCGCGCGCAAGTGACGACTTTCCGGCCCCGGACGGGCCGACCACGGCCAAGACCTGCCCTGCCGATAGGGAGAAGTTGATATCGCGCAGCAACAAACGTTCTCCTCCCGGAGCCGCCAAGCTGACAAAGTCGACGCTGATTTCGCGAAGTGGCGGGGGCAGCCTAATGGACGGACGCTTCTGCGGCGACCGGAGCAGGAAGATACGCAAACGGCTCCAGCTTTGGCGGGCCGCCACAAAGCCCTTCCAATTGGCGATTGCAAGCTCGACAGGCGCGAGTGCGCGAGCCAGCAGGATTGAACTTGCGATCATGATACCGCCTGTTGCTTCGCCCTGAATGACCAGCAAAGCTCCTGTGGCCAGCACGCTCGACTGAAGACCTAAGCGGACGACCTTCGTGATCGCCCCTAAGCCTCCGGCCACGTCAGCGACGCGGGCGTAGTTGTACCCATGATCATCGCGCCGTTGCTCCCAAACATCGGCCATTTGCGGAACCATACCCATGGCCCTGAGCACCTCAGCATTTCTTTGCGCAGCTTCAGCGAGATCCATAGCGGCTGCGGCAGCGCTCGCCGAGCGAAGCGTTGGCCGGCGGGACAGCAATTCGGTCGTCAGCGTCAGAGCGAGGAGCAGCACAGCGCCAATCGAGGCGACCACTCCGATCCAGAAGTGGAAGGCGAAGCATAACAGGACATAGATGGGAACCCAGGGAAGATCGAACAGAGCCGCCGGCCCGGTGCTCGACAAAAACGTCCTGATTTGATCGAGGTCCCGCAAGGGCTGAAGCCCTTCACTGCGGGAAGCCGGTCCCAGTGGCGCCTGCACGACCGCCTCGTATGTTTTTCGGCGAAGCGACATGTCCACCGCCCCGGCCAGCCGGACCAGCAGCCGAGAGCGCATCAGATCAAAAAACCCTTGAAAGGCATAAAGTCCGGCGACGATCACGCTCAACCCGACCAAGGTCGGGATGCTTCGGCTCGGCAAAACACGGTCGTAGACTTCAAGCATATACAGCGAGCCGGTCAGGTACAGCACGCTGACCAGCGCACTCAGGCAGGCGATTCCAACAAGCGCAGCGACAAGCTGCGGGCGGTATGTGTCCTTGTCATCGCGCAAAATGTCCAAGGCAAGGTGCTCCGCGACCGTCTATGACTTACAAAAACGCTCGTGATACGAGCCATGATGGCCCGCATCACGAGCGACGTGAGGGGAGGAGGAAGGCCTCACGCCATCGGCCAATCGGGGTGCCCATTCTGAAACAGCATGCGGCTTCCTTCCGTGCTGATTTGGGGATCAGGAACAAACGCCCCGCCTTCGACGGCGTTGAACATGAAATCATCCTGAGCCATCTGGCCTTTGGCGATGCCTTCCAGGAAAATTGATCCATCGCCCCATGCGACGAGCACGCCTGTATGAGCATCTCCGTGATTCGAGGCAGAATCCGCCACATTGACTTCGTTTGGCATGATGTCGGTGAATGCGATGTGATCGAATGCTCCGGGACCTGGATCAAAGCCACCCACCACAACATCATTACCGCTGCCATGCGCGACAATGAACGCGTCGGCTCCGGCCCCGCCGCTATAGACGTCGTTGCCCGCGCCACCATCCAGCATGTCGTGCCCCGCACCTCCGCTGAGATAATCGTTACCGGCTCCGCCCATCAAGTTGTCGCCCATGGCGCCGCCGTAGAGCTTGTCGTTCCCATCACCGCCGCGCAGGTCGTCCTGTCCAGATCCTCCGACGAGGGTGTCATTACCGGCCCCGCCGTCGAGGTGATTGTCGCCCGCACCGCCAGACAGATAATCGTTGCCGCCCAGACCAAAGTAAAAATCGTTCTTGGCGGTGCCAAGAAGCGTGTCATTTTGAGCGTCAGTTCCGAATTTCATGTTGTTGTCGTCAAAAGAACTGGTGAATGACGCATTGGTGGGCGCGCCAGTCGGACCTGGGCCGGCCTCGTTGCCGCCGGTCGTGCCTAAGTGCTCAGCGGAGAAACGATCAGAATGCGCATCCGCCGGATTGAGCAGGTGGCGGTCGTCGGTAAACATGAAGTCGTCCTGGGCCAGATCTTTCTTGTAGACGCCTTCCAACAGAACCGAACCATCTCCTTTGCCCGTATCCCAACTGATCAGGACACCGGCCTTGGTATCCGCAAAGCGCAGTTGCTCGGGTTCGAGATTCATGACTGCGATATGATCGAACATTCCGGGCCCGGCGCGGAAATCCTTGATGATATCGTTGCCGCTATCTGAGGAGATGACGAAGGCGTCGGCTCCCAGACCGCCGGTCAGCATGTCATTGCCCGGCCCGCCTTCCAGATCGCCGTGACCGGCGCCTTCGTTGAGAACATCATTGCCGGGACCGCCCATCAGCATGTCGGCTTGGTCCCCGCCAACCAGTCGGTCGTTGCCGGCACCGCCGACAAGATGATCGGCGCCCGCACCACCCGTGAGGACATCGTTGCCGGCTCCTCCGATCAAATCGTCATCCATGGACGCGCCGGATAGTTGATCGTTGCCGCCCCGACCGAATGTGATGTTCATGTCGCTGCTCGGGCCGGAAAAATGGTTTGAGCTGCCATCGCCGATATAGAGCTGATAGTCATCGAAGGTCTGAATTATCGCGTCATCGTTCCCGCGGTGATCGTGTTTATGGTTTCTGCTCATGCCGGTGCTCCAAATCTGTGCCCTGGAGCTGCAGCGACCGCCGCATCCTCCGCTCCGAGCCTGCAAACGACAGGTCTCTTCAAACGTTCCAAACGCCGCAGGCCAAACCAATTGTCGGCATTTTGCCGTTCGTAGCGACTAACTTCGAGATGCCCCTGCGAGGCGGAAGTTCCGATGAGGAGGACGAAATCCCGGGCTGAGCGCTGCCGAGGACCGCCTGGGCTTCGCTTTGGAACCACGAGCACCATCGGATGGTTCACGCGGTGTCGAAACCCCCAATAAGGAACTTATGATGAAAAAGCTCGGTCAGTTCACATTCGCCGCGACGTTGTTGGTCTTGGGTGGCCTTCCGGCAGCGGCGCAGCAGGCGCCTGCGTCGGGCGGATCCATGCAAGGTATGTCAGACAAGAGCATGCAGGGCATGTCGGATAAAAGCATGCAGGGCATGTCGGACAAGAACATGAACCCTTTCCAGAAGGACGCAATGTCGGCAATGGACAAGATGAACAAGTCCATGATGGAGGGCATGATGGACGCCGACCCCGAGATGGCGTGGATGAAGAGCATGGCCGCCCATCATCAGGGAGCGATTGATATGTCGGAGGCGCTTCTCAAGAACACAAAGGATACAGACACTGCCAAGGAAGCGCGCAAGACCCTCCAGCAGAATGAAAAGGATTTGAAAGAGCTTCAAGCAAAAATGAAGAAGGAAGAGAAGAAGGAGGATAAGAAAGGCTAGGTGAGCGGGCTCGTACAGGCCACGATCAGAGCCTCGTCCGAATGCGGTGCAAGCTTCTCACGTTGCTTGCACCGCTGCGAGAGTTGGGACGCTTGGTCAGTGCTGGTGCCCCGCCGGTTTGTTCGCTTCACCCATAGGCTTGTTTGCTTCGCTGGACGATTTGTTGGCTTCGCTCGTTGGCTTGTTAGCTTCGCCGGTCGATGCCTTGTTGGGCTTTTCGGGTCCACCTTGCGATTGCATATTGGGCATGTCTTGCATGTCATCGTCAGGTGGAGCTTTCGCGACGATGTCTTCGTACTGTGGGCCGGACATTCCCTTTAATTTCATGACGAACGCCACAACGTTCCAGATCGTATCGTCATCGTGGGTCCGCCCCCACGCCGGCATTCCCGTCATTTTGATTCCGTGCTTTGTCACCCAAAATATCGTCTTCGCATCCAAGCTCGTTTGATAGAGATTCGGTGGCTTAGGATACAGCCCCTCGCCCAATTCGGTATCGGGTTTGCCGGGCGCCGAATGGCAGTTTACGCACATTGCGGCATACTGCCCGGCTCCCTTGAGTATCCGTTGCTCGTCGGATAGATTCGGTATGGTGAGAGACGTCGCGCGAGCCGCGATTGAGCGCTCGCGCGTGACCTCCATGATCTGTCGCGTAAGCGCCCAGTGGGGCGTATCGGCGCCGATGTCGTATGTGCCTGATGTGATAAACAAAACGGCTCCTATTGCAACGCCGATGACAAGCAGAGCCGCCGCAGTTAAGACTTTCCTCACTCCATCAATCCTTATTTTTGAGTTCTTCGCATCGGTTTAGCGCCGCTGCGCTTGTGGCCGGCCACTATGACCGAAACTCTACCCGCGACGATCGAAAACGACCGTTCATGCCCAAGTGCGCGCAAGCCGGCGGCAGGCAGGTATTTGCGCCAGCTGTCATCAAAATGCGGCGCAACAGCTTCAGTTCCCCAAAGCAGGGCCGCGAAGCTGAGGATCTTGCCCTCTCGGGCCGAGGTCGGCCGGTCCAGCTCGACGAGGTGGAGACGACCGCCGGCGCGCAACAAGGGCGCAAGACCCCGCAGCAATGCAATTTTATTCACCGGCATGAGCCGGTGCAGGGCGAAATTGCAGATGATCGTATCGAATGACTCGTGCGTGAACGGAAGTGGCGCGTCCGAGGGCACTTCAATAAAGTTCACATTGTGGAGGCGCTGGCGCTGCGCAGAGCGCGTGTACGCTTGACCTCCCTGCGGCTCGATTGCAACAAAGCAGACCCGCGGGTGGTGGGGTGCAAAAGACAGAGCAAACGCAAAACTGTGCGGCCCGACGATGAGCACCTGCTTTCCAAAGTCGGAATCGAGCAAGGGGTAGAAACGACAGCACCACTCGACATCGGTGAGGAGGAACAGAAGTATGCGATCATAGATCAGGCGCGCTGCGCTGACCCGGAGCCGAAAGACTGCGCTCTTCAGTAGTCCTGCGATTGCGCCCGAGATTGTGCGCCGTCTCGCAGCGTGTTCGGTCATTGGATTGCGCCAGCGCTGGAAGGGCCTGGACCGGAAGAGTTCGGCAAATCCTTGGCCGGCCAGGATCTCAGCCAGGCCACGGCAGTCAGAATGGCGATACCGCCGATGCTCACCGCAAGCTGCATCAGCAGAGAATTGGAGAGGAGTTCGAGCAAGAAATGACCGACGAACGACAGGAAGATACCGACGCAGAAAACCTCCAGCGATCGGCGTCCGCAGAGCATCATGGGGCGAAGAAGCGGACTGCGAAGCCAGGGTCGGTCGCGAGGGACCAGGCTGATCGTAAGAACCGCCAGCGCAATGAAATGCAGAAGACGTGAGGGCGCAAGATTAGTTTTGTCGTCGATGGCCAAACCATCTGACAACCAGGCGAGGGCGGATGATTGCATACCCAGATTTTGCGGCAGTGCTACAACGAGTGCGAAAACGAGGTAAAGGATACAGAACCTCAGTACGGCCGGAGAGGTCAGCAACCAGCCTAATTGCTTCGCGCCGCCGAGAGCGCACCAGGCACCAAGTACGAATAGCAGCTGCCAGGCGAATGGATTGAAATACCAGACGCCCTCAGGCCAAGCGGGCAGATTCCAGCCTAAGAGGCGCGCAAAAACATATAGGCTGAGCGAGCAAAAGAGCGTGGCATTGGGCTTGGCCAACATCGCGCGGAGCACGACCGGAAAAAACGCCATCAACACGATGTAAAGGGGCAGGACGTCCATGTTCAATGGCTTGAACTTCAGCAGCAATCCCGCGGTGAGGTATTCAATCGGGTTGGCGATGAGACCGGCGACGTTGAATTCGTCCAAAAGGTGAGAATGACGGTAGGTTTGGGCGACCCAGCCGATGGCGGCGACGTAGACCAAAAACAGGAGAATGTGCGCCACATAGAGCTGCCAGACCCGCCGCATCAGTTTGACTGCACCTGCCCAAAAGCCGTCACGGCCCATGGCTTTGGAGTAGGCCAAGGCCGCCGTGTAGCCGGAGATGAAGACAAAGAGATCGGCGGCGTCGCTAAAGCCATAGTTCCTGGTCGTCAGCCAAGCGACCGCATTGTTCGGAATGTGGTCGAGAAAGATCGCCCAGTTCGCCAGCCCGCGAAACAGATCAAGCCTCACGTCCCGGCCGTCGCCAGTCGGCGTCTTGCCAGCACGCACCTGCTCCGCCCGTACCGATATATTCGTCATGCAGTTCACCCCCGCGTTGGGCACGCAGATTTGGCACTGTGACGGCGAAAAGGATAGACGTTCATCGATGTGTTTACTCGCATCGCGGTGGGCGACATGTTTGGGGATACGGCAGTCGATCGTCAGATCGCCATCGCCTGGCAGCTATCGGCACAGAAGCGACAAGCCTCGGCACATTCCTCCATTCCGCCGACACGTTCGCATTCCCTCGCACACTCCGAGCAGAGTGCCGCACATCCCTCGCAAAGTTGGCGGTGGTGAGGCGATCTCAACAGCATGAGGTGTGCGGCGGTGCGGCACATCTCGGCACACGTCAAGACCAGCCGGATGTGCTTCGCCTCGATTCTACTCGCCTCTTCGGCCAGGCCGCGCTTCACGACCGTGTCGAGGCAGGTCCGGTAGCAGCGCAGGCAATCGTCGATGCAGGTCGACAAATCCTCGTCCATCAGCTTGGTCGAAGCGTTGTTCATCGTTCCTACCGCACGTCGAGAACCAGCATCAGCCCGCCGCCGCCATGCTGTTCGACATTGTTATTGGCCGTGTGATGTGGAATGTGGCAGTGCACCAGCCACTTCCCGGGCTTTCGCGCCGTCCAAACCACGTCGTAGCGTTGCCCCGGACCGACGTTGACGGTGTCGGCCTGATAGCGCGCGCTGTCCTTTAAGTTGACGCCATCGACCGCGACGACCTCGAACGGACCGCCGTGAACATGCATCGGGTGCACGAAGTTGTTGTTGGTCCCGATGAAGCGGAGCTTGATGGTCTGCCCGACCTTCATGGCGACGGTGTCGGTCGACGGATAGGCCTTGCCGTTGATCGTGAAATAGTTCGGCAGTGCGCCTTCCATCAGCATGGCCGGATAGGTCAACCACTCCCGCTTCAGCCATTCCTGAAGCTGGATGGTGTAGTCCAGATCCGCCTTAATCTCCGTCGACGCATCCTTCGGCGAGATGAGCAGCGCACCGTAAAGCCCGAGCGCCTGCTGCCGGTCTGGATGATCGTGGCTATGGTAGAAATACGTGCCGCTCTGGCCCACCTCGAAGTCGTAGGTATAGGAGCCCCCTGGCGGCACCGGATCCTGAGTGATTTTTGCGGGTCCATCCATTTCGTTGGGAATGATCAGACCGTGCCAATGGATCGTCGTGCTCTCCGGTAGCGCGTTGCGGAGGTTGATCCGGACGTGATCGCCCTCCGTCAACTGCAGTCGTGGTCCCGGGACCTGCCGATTGTAGGCGTAGGCATCCACTGCGACGTCCGGGAGTATATTCCATCGGATGACGGACGCTTCGATATCGAAGACCTTGACGCCGTTCTCCATGCGCGGTTGAAGGATTTGATCTCCTTTAGCGTCTTTCGGCGCGACATATGTCACTTTCCTGGGCTTGACGGCCGCCATGTCTTTCATGGCTTCGCCCGGAAGGTCGAACGTGTTGATCATGCCAGGCGGCATGATGGAGGCATCGACGTCGCGCAAGCTCAGCCGAAGATTGACCGAGAAGCCCGGCAGAACCATCCCCGAAATCAGCAGGAACGATGTCACGCCTGCGAGCGCCGCCAGTTGAGGCGTGGTGGCGTCGCTGGTCATCTGCTGTCCGGCTCCATGCCCCGCATGGCCCCCGGCGGCTGATGGAGCCCGTGCCTCCCCATGCCCTTCGTGACCCCGAGGACCGCCTTGCCCGCCCTCATCCCGCTCGGTCATCAGCCCGTGCTTGATCTTTTTCTTCACCATCCAGACGTTAAACGGATAGGCGGTTGCAAATCCGACCATGACGCCGAGCGACATCACGGCCCAGAAGATCAATTCGAGCGGGTCCATTGCGCGCATGTCGCGGCCCATCATCAGCAGGCTCATCGTCGGCGCCATGCCCGCCATCATGGCGTTCATGCTGATAAATTCGGGCATAAAACTCTTGCGGACGTTTTCCCAGTAGGTCCCGCCCATCATCTTTTTCATGAACAGGGATTGGAAAATGAACAGTCCGAAAGAGAAGCCGGCGATGTATTCGACGATCAGGTCGATCCACATCGGCAATCCCAGAGAGGCTGTGACGGCCGCCGCCAGGATGATTCCGGTCGCATCGCCAGCGACACAATGGATCGTGCTGCCGATGCCCTGTTTCCACAGCGGCGAGGTGAAATGCTCATGCTCGCCCGGACGCGGCTCTTTGTCGGCAAGCACGTAGAGCAACAGTCCGAACGGGCCCATATAGAGCGTGACGAGGATGAAGCCCCACTTCATCACCGTCGGTTCGGGATTGCCGTTGAATTGATCGAAGGCGACGTATGCGGTGGACGCAAAAGCGAGCCCGAACCAGGCGATCAGGAAATAGTCATAGGGAAGAGCGATCATGGGTGATCCTCGTCTTGGAAAGCGGGCACATCGGGGACAGTACGTAGCGGCAGCTTCATGAGCAAACTTCCGCCCTCGTGTGGCAAATCGATGTGCCATGGAATCGGGGCGCGGCCGCGTTGACGAAAGCCAAACCTTCGATAGAAGGCGACGGCACCGTGATTGTCCGCCCATACATGAAGCGTTAGAGAGGCGTGCCCCTGGCGTCTTGCATCGCGGACGACCGCCTTCAACAGAGCGGTTCCGACGCCCTCACGACGATGGTCGGGGCCGACGCAGATGTTGTTGAGGAGATAGCTTTTCCAATCGTTCAGCTCGAATCGAGGCTTGAGCAGAACATCACGAGAGGTCGGACTGCGGACGGGATATTCGTTGCGAATGAGGCCCGCCGGAAATGCATTGGCCATTCCCACAACGGCATTGCCGGCGACGGCGACCACACATCGTTCGAATGAGTAGATGCCGCCGGGTTCGCAGACCATCTCCTGATAAACATCCAGTGCAGCCGCACTTTGACTGAGCCCTCCCAGAATAAATTGAAGAACGTCGCCGCCAGCTGCATGAGCTAGCAGTGCGATCGCTGCAGCGTCGGAGATGCGCGCCTTCCGCACGCAAAAAGGGTGGCGTGGCCCGGCATGGTTGGCATAGGGCGGGTGCAAGCGGCCTTGGTCCGGCTCGGTCATTTGGGTGGCCAGCTTGCGGAAAGAAGCCTCTTGCTCCAGTGTTCGCTCGAGGTCGCGAAGACGTTGTATCCGACCCAGCTATGCTTCTTCATTCGTGCAAGACCCTTGAGTTGATCAAGCTGCATGAAGACGCCATTGTCCTGGTCGAAGATAAAACGCTTGAGCGAAGTCTGTTCCGCCAGATAGCGCGACACGGCATGCGTCTTATCAGAACCATGCTCTTCGCAAATCACGAGGCAATCACCCGCGAGCAAACCGCCCCCGCCGCGCAACGCCTCGATCTCGACGCCTTCGACATCCAGCTTGACGACAACCGGAACAGACGCATCGATCAGTCCTGCCTCGACTAATCCGTCGAGCGAAACTGTCTCGACGCACCCCGGCTCTGATCGGGCGAGCGGAACGGTTGCGAGCTTTTCATGCTTGGCGCCGTGAACACGGACATAGTCGCCGCTTCGGCCTGCGAGGGCGGCATGCAGGCAGTGAAAGCGATTTCCGTTCAGGTCTGCATTGCGCTTGAGCTGCTCGACGTTCGGGCCGGATGCTTCGATTGCAATCGCCTGTTGCACACCAAAAGCGCGGCTCGACGCAAGGATCGACCAATAGCCAAAATTGGCACCGCAATCTACAAAGATATAGCGATCATGGCGTGCGACACGTAAAAGCGCTTCGATCTCTTGTTCGTAGTGATAGCTGCAATTAAGTAGCCTGCTCCAATACGCATCGCAGAATGGCATGGCAAACAGCGCATCCTCATTCAATCGCACAAGGAGTTCGCGCGGCGCCATGATTGACCCAACCACTCGGCACCCGATGCCATAACCTCGGTGCCCGACAGGCTTCGTGGCTGCGGATCCCGCCCGCAACGCGGCGATAGCGGCACGAACAAGCGAGCTCGCGCCCGTGAGTTGGCCCCTGGCGCGATCAAATAGAAGCGGTTCGGGCTGTTCTCGAGCAAGCGTTCCTGAACTGGCCGTCGAAGGTGGCATCGCTGCTCCTGTCAAAGGAATGGAGACGCATGCATGTGACCAAGGTCGGTGCCGCATCCGTTACGGCGCGGCACCGCCAACTCCTCATTTGGCCTTTTGCAGCTTGGTGATGGTGATGCCTCCTGAGGCCCGTTCGGCTTCGAACTGGACCTTATCGCCGACCTTCACCTGCTTGAGCATCGACGAATCCTGGACACGGAACACCATCGTCATGCCGTCATCGTCCATATCGAGGTTCTTGATGGGACCATGCTTGAGCGTGATTTTTCCAGCGGCTTCATCAATCTTCTTGACTTCGCCCTTGACCATCGCGGTCTGCGCGAATGCGACGGTGGACGACCATGCGAGCGTCAGCGCAAGCGCGGTCATTGCGAGCTTGTTCCGTTTCATCTTCAATTTCCCTTCGTTTGTTTTGGTCGGCATTTGCCGTTTGATGCCGCCCCGCTTCGTTTAGCGCCGCGTTAGCGGACGGCAAGTTCTGGTCATTTAGCCTTCTGCATCTTCGTGATAGTCACTCCCTCCGGGGCCCGCTCGGCTTCGAACCTGACCTTGTCGCCAACCTTCAAGTTCTTCAGCATGCCGGGATCGCTCACGCGCAGCACCATGGTCATTGCGTCCATTTCAAGGTTTTTGATGGCCCCGTGCTTGAGAGTGATTTTGCCGGCGGCAGCATCGATATTCTTGACCTCGCCCTTGACCACGGGGTTGTCAGCGAATGCCGACCCGAAAGGGACGATCAAGGTCAGGAGAACGGCAATCTTCAGGCTTCTCATGTGAACTCCAATTCTTATGGGATTGAAATCACGTGGGATTACTTCACGGTCACGGTGCCGACCATGCCAGAGTCCCTATGGCCGGGAATCAGACACGAATACTCGAACTCGCCGGCTTTGGTAAACTTCCAGACCATCTCGTTGGCCTTTTTTGGCGCGAGCCGCTTTGCGTTCGGATCATCGTGCTCCATGTCGGGGTTCTTCTTCATGGCTTCGGCGTGCTTGAGGTTCTCGGCGGTCGTGGCAAGCACGAATTCATGCTCGAGTTCACCATTGTTGCGCAGGACGAACTTGATCTGTTCGCCCTTTTTCACATCGATCTTCGTCGGCATGAACATCATCTTGCCGTCCATCTCGCCCATCGTGACCTGCACGACGCGGGCCGGCTTCTGAGGATCGCCGGGTTCGCCGGCCGAAAACGATTCGTCGTGGCTGTGGCCCTTAGGACCTTCGCCTGCCCAAGCGGTTGCGGAGATGGACGTCACCGCGGCGAAAGCGATCAAAGTGAGCGTTGCGTGTTTCATGATCTTGTTCCCCGTGTTGTTGGTTGAAGCGGCCTTGTTTCCCAAAAAGCTACATGCCTTTCATTGCCTTCATGCCTTTCATAGCCTTCATGTCGCCCTCTTTCGGAGCCCCCGCTGGCTTGTCCTTCCGAACAGGGGGCTGCGACGGCGCGTCGACCTCATAGGAGACGGTACCGGCGGGATATTTGTAGGGGCCCGGATCCTTGTAATCGTCACGCGCCAAGTCTTCACGTATCTTCATGACCGTGAACATGCCGCCCATCTCGATCGGACCGAATTGACCGGAGCCGGTCATCATCATCAAGGTGTTATCGGGCATCGGCATCTCCATTTCGCCCATTGCCATGCCGGTCGATCCCATCACCATCGCATCTGGCGCGAGCTTTCCGACGGCTCTTGCGAGATCCTTTTTCGACACACCGATCAAATTGCGCACATCGTGCCCCATCGCATTCATGGTGTGGTGCGACTTGTGGCAGTGAAATGCCCAGTCACCGGGATTGTCGGCGACAACATCAAAAGCGCGGATGGCACCGACCGGTACGTCGATCGTCGTTTCCGGCCACTGCGCGCTTTCCGGCACCCAGCCTCCGTCGGTGCAGCTTACGGCAAAGCTATGTCCGTGAAGGTGGATGGGATGGTTCGTCATGGTGAGGTTGCCGATGCGAACCCGCACTTTGTCGTTCAGCCGGACGGCCAGCGGATCGATGCCCGGAAACACACGGCTGTTCCAGGTCCACATATTGAAGTCGGTCATCTCCGTGATCTTCGGCAGGTACGTGCCGGGATCGACGAGATAGGTGCTCATGATGAACACGAAGTCGCGATCGACTGGGCGGAAACTGGGATCGCGTGGATGCACGACGATCATCCCCATCATGCCCATCGCCATCTGGACCATTTCGTCCGAGTGCGGATGATACATAAACGTCCCGCTGTGCTTCATCTGGAATTCGTAGACGAAGGTTTTGCCCGGCGGAATGTGGGGCTGATTGAGCCCGCCGACGCCGTCCATGCCGTTGGGCAAAAGCACGCCGTGCCAATGAATGGTCGTCTGTTCCGGGAGTTTGTTGGTGACGAAAATGCGCAGCTTGTCGCCCTCGACCGCCTCGATGGTGGGACCGGGGGATTGGCCGTTATAGCCCCACAAATGAACCTTCATTCCTTCGGCAAATTCCCGAACGACCGGCTCGGCGACGAGATGAAATTCCTTCCAATCGCCGTTCATGCGCCAAGGCAGCGTCCAGCCGTTGAGAGTGACCACCGGATTGTAATCGGGTCCACTCGAGGGACGCAGCGGCGGCTGCATCACGGCTTTGTCCATGGTCGGCGCTTCGGGAATGCTCGCGGCCTGAACCCGCCCGCTGACAGCGCTTGCGCTGATCGCGGCGGTGGCCGTCAAAAGACCTCTTCGGGATAGCATGACTGTGTCTCCACTCAGTTGGTAGCTGCGTTCGCTTGCGTGATAGAAGGACGTGTCTGCCGACGCGTCTCTGCGCTGCCCCCACCATTGACGGCCGATTGTAGTTCGGCCTTTGCCAGCCAAAACTCTCGTTTGGCTTCAATCGCGGCCCGCATCGCCACCAGCCGCTGGCGGGCCTCTTGCAGAACCGTGAAAATATCGACCTGCATGCTCGAAAAGCGGAGCTGCATCTCGTCTGAGATGATTTTCCGGAGCGGCAAGACTTCGCGTTGATAATGGCCCGCGATATCGTAACTCGATCGATAGACTCGATAGGCCTCTCGCGCCTCGGAGCGGACGTTGACAGCTTTTTCCGTCACCAAATTAAACGCTTCATTGTAGGTTTCGAGCGCGCGTCGAACACGAACCTCGCCGCCGTCGAAGATCGGAATCTGGAACTGCACGTCAAAGCCACGTTCCCGGAACGGAGTTCCGTCGGGATCACGCGTCTTGCGGTCGATGCCTGCAGCATCAAGAACCGTGATGAACCGTGTCGCATTCGTCAGCGCAAGGGACTTTGCCAAAGCAGCCAGCTCGATCCGCGCAATTTGGAGATCGAGACGATGGGTGACCGCATCAACTTCGATAAAGGGCAGAGACAAGGGTCGCGCTGGTAAGATAGGTAGCTTACCCGGCAGGTGGAAGCCCAGATCGCCGTCCCACAATCCCAGGAGGCGCACCAGGCGTTCGCGCGAGGATGTTGCCTCCTGGCGAAGAGTTGCCAACTCTGCCGCAGTTTCGGCATAGAACGCCTGTTCCCGGGCCTGGTCGAGCTTGTTCATCGCGCCGGTCTGGCCGAGTTTGAGCGCGAGCTGTGCGGTTGCTTCAGCCGTAGATTTCGCCTCGGTGAACAAACCGACGAGTTCATTGGCGGCGAGCGCCCGATAATAGGCTCGTCTGACCTCCGCCGCGAGCCTGAGCGTTTCTTCGGCGGCCCGCAGTTGCGCGGCCTGAAAACGTTGGCGAGCGATTTCGGAACGGAACGGTAGTGTCGCGAGCGCCAGTATATCGCCGACGATCTGGCGCTCGATTTCGAGCGCTCCATCGCCCGCTATCCGCGTAATCGAGAAGGTTGGATTAGGAGGTAGACTGTCCTGAACAAGATCCGCCTCTGCGATCGCAAGTTCATTGTAGGCTGCCTGCAATCCGCGATTGTTCAATAAGGCGATCTGAACGGCGGTGTCCACGGTCAGGCCGCGTCGCAACAGCCGGCGCACGTTGTCGTGTGCCCATTCTGCGTCTTGCGGCGTGCGGATCGCAACGACGTCTTTCTTGATGGTGCCCTGCGCCACGTCTGCAACGACAGACATGCCGGCATCCGGGGAAAAGGCCGCGCATCCGGAAAGCAGCGCGGCTGCGAACGCCGCCAGCATCGGCATCGCACGACGGATAAGTATCGCATTTGATCGTTTAAACATCGCGCTTCTCCTATTGAGCCCGCTTCGGCGCTGGCGCGACTTGTTGGTTCTGCTCCTGCCAGCCCTTCGGTGCGGCAGGGCGAAGATGCGTGTAAGGCGCAACGGTTGAGCGGTAGCCTACCGGCGCGACGGGCACCGCCGGATCGGCCGGATCTGCTCCGACGAGCAGATAGGATCCCGGAGTACATCCCGCCAAAGCCATAACGCTCAGAGCCAGGCTTGCGGCTGCCAATCGTTGCCACGTTATCCTGCTCGCGCGTCTGATCGTCCAGGCCGCGCGCACTGTTCCCCCATTACGCATCTTTTTTCCTCGTTGCCTCGCTTGGAACCGAACATGCAGCCCGTGCCAGGCTGTCACTTTGGGCGGTTGTGCTTTGAGCCAGCATGATTTGACTGGGCGATGTCAGCCGCCCCTCCTGCGAAACCAGTCCTACGCGCAAAGGAATGGCGCACCCCGAGAGGCCGCCTCCGATCAGCAGCATTTGCGCAGACCTGAGCACGAATTTACGTAAGCGAGCCGCGTTCGCCATGCCGGCGAACGGCGCCTCCAATTCGGCGGCCATCTAATTCTCCCAAACCATTGATGCACGACTGCGAGGCGCGCCCCTCGGGCTCGCTACGCGAGTTTCGAACCTCAGTTCAGGCGATTGGCGGTCGATAAAGCGGCTTGGAGGGTTTGTTCCCCAGAACTTGCACAACTAAAGCTTGATGCGTCGTTGTGAGGACAGCGGGGCGGCCGACGTCGGGCATGGCTGCAGGCAAGGCGCTCACGCAGGACAAGCCACAGCATTGGTTGCTGCGATGCCTGTGCGTATCGTCGGAACCGTGGTCCCCCGCAGATAGTTCGTCCGCCGCATCCGCTACAGCAGACATTTTTCCGTCGCTTTCCTGCTGAGCAGGATCGGCATCAACGTGATGAACACCGGCGGATGGAACCGGATGAATGTGGGAGGCACTAGAGCTATGATTGTCCTGGACAAGACAAGCGACGCTTTTTCCGCTCCCAAGAGTTAACGTGAGAGCTGGGGACATGACGCAAATCAGATAAAAAGCCGCGAGCAGCCAAGCTGCCCTTGCTCGCAAAGATCTGGTCACAAGCGTCAGCATCGTCGCCGCTTCGTCCACCAAACGGTTCTGTTAGACTACCTTCCCGGAATATCTGCACCAAAATATAGTTCATGCCAAGCTGGACGAAACCGAAAATTAAAGTTTTTGGCTTGGTGTGGCTTGTCGGTTAAACGGTCCGCTCGCACGGCGGTCGCTCACCTCAGGCCGTCTGAGTTGTCCCAATGGGCGCCAATATCCGTAAAGCGCATGATCGAGGGCCTTGGATCGTCGTTTGACTAATCAGTTATCTACGGAGCGGGAGCTCTGGAAGGTTTCCAAAGAATAGCACCCACATACTTGCCGCGGGGCAGGAGACGAAATGCTCAGCCCGCCGAACGAGGTGTTCAAAAATCGAGCAAACATGATAAAGAATTAATCTGGCTGGGCTTTCGTAGCCCGGCAAACTTCGGCAGAACGCCTCCTGCTGGAGCGGGGATCGCACAACCCCGGATCGTGGTGGGTGGGGCACAAGACCGCTCGAAGTCGCGGCCGCGCCCACCATGATTGATCTCAGAATCATCCTCCTTTCTAAACGGATACTGCGTGGCTTTACTGCGAAAAAACAATATCGGGCGCACGCTGACGATCATCGTGCTGGCAAGCCAGATCTTCATATAGCAACGACGATGTTCCCTATGTTTGCGATGCTCGGCAGCGGTATGTTCGACCTGATATGGTTGAGGTTGCGTCGAACAACTGAGATCCGGCCCGTGTCATCCTCCAGCGCACCTCGTGCAATATGACCGGCCCGTTGCTTGATTGCATCGTCGTCGGTGGCGGTCCGGCCGGGCTGACTGCTGCACTTTATCTGGCGCGATTTCGACGCAGGGTCTGCGTGATTGACGCGGGCGAAAGCCGAGCCGCATGGATTCCGGTTTCACATAATCAGCCGCTTTTCCCTGCCGGCATCAGCGGCACAGAGATTTTGGGGCGCATGAGAGAGCATCTCACGTCTTTGGGCAGCGAAATCCTAGCCGACAAGGCGATCGCTCTTGCGCGGATCGACCAGGGATTTCTGGTCGAACTCGCCAAAGAAGCTGCAGCGGCGCGGACGCTTCTTTTGGCAACGGGCGTTGTCAATCACCAGCCTGACATGGGTGCGCAGATCCACCGCGATGCCGTTGCAGCCGGACTTATCCGCTATTGTCCCATTTGCGACGGCTTTGAAGCCAAAGACCAAAAAATTGTCGTATTGGGCAGGGGGCCCCACGGCGTACGCGAGGCGTTGTTTCTGCGCACGTACAGCCAGGATGTAACGCTCTTTTGTGATCCTTCAGCAATAGATGACCGCAGTTCGACACAGCTTGCAGCCGCAGGCATTTCGCTCATCAAACAGCCCGTCGCTTGCCTGACCGTCGATCAAGCCAAAATACTCATCCAAACCGCGTCCGGCGCGCGCCTCCGGTTCGACACCCTCTATCCGGCGTTGGGCTCCAGCAGCAACACGGACCTGTTTTTGTCTTTGGGAGGTTCTCTCTCAAGTCAGGGATGCATTCCCGTCGATTCGCATCAGATGACGAATGTGGAGGGTCTTTACGCTGCCGGAGACGTGGTGCAGGGCCTCGATCAGATCAGCGTCGCCTGCGGCCAAGCCGCCATCGCCGCAACTGCCATCCATAATCGGCTACGCGATCTTGACGGCTTCGGCGATCCCTAGGATTAAGGAAGATCGACGGCCTTGGCAACCTCCATCACTTCGCTCCAGGCTGGAAGCGAGCGCCGATGCGCGTTGCTTTCCGCCAGACCAGATGGCACTGATAACGGCCTCCATCCCGATCGATGACCAGCTCGAACTTGTCGGGTATGTCGAGCGAGCTCTCAACGTCGAGTGCGGCCCCTCGCGAGGACATGTTGCGGACAACACAGCTGATGGCACCACCATTGCCAAATCTAATGGTTGCGGCCTTCAACACGCGGGATCGAAATTCGTCGCGCTTTTCGTCCATCGCGTAAAACCAGCTGTCACGTGCTCCTAAGCTGGAACTTTTCTCCTAAAATTCATTCCTCTGCAAGTTCCGTCTTTTTGCAATGCGGAAAAAAGGTTGTCCGCTGCGCCGACGTTAACTTTTGTTTCGCTCAAGCCAGGAACCGGCGCAGCCCTCGATTGCTTACAATGCCATACGTTATGTAGGAGATCCGATCATGTCCGTGTTCCACAAATCATCGCAGCGCTTGGCAATCGCCAGCCTCTTCGCAATGACGATTGCAACCTCGGCATCCGCGGCCCCGTTGGCACCGAATTCGCCAGCCGCCTTGGCGTTTGGACAAACTGCGGCGAGCCAATATGCGCAGCCGGTCCACCTTGTCTGCGATGACTATGGCAGATGCTATCGGTCACGCCGCTATGTTCGAACTCCTTATTATAGTGGCGGTTACTATCCGGGCAGTTACGCTTATGCGCCCGGCTTCGGCTTCGGCTTCGGCGGACATCATTACGATGGCGGCCATGGTTTTGGCGGTCATGGATTTGCTGACCACGGATTCGGAGGCCACGGATTCGGAGGTCACGGGTTTGGAGGTCACGGGTTTGGAGGCGGGTTTGGCGGACACGGCGGCGGTCACCACGACTGAATTGGTGCGCGGTCACTCGGAGTAGGCGAGTGAGCAATGAGTATGGAGACTTCAGCGTGAACGGGGTCGGGCGAAGCTCACAGACGGGCCGGAGTGGAGACACTCACTCCGGCACGTTGCTGAGCTTATTGAGATCGTCCGGGTCTTGGGAGCTTTTCAGAAGTTTTCCGACCATCTCGTAGGAGCGTGTAATTTCAGCCAGGCGGCTCATTTCCCGCGTGGTGGCGACGTTGGATTGTTCGAGGGCGCCGCTGACGAGGGTCACTTGGCCGAAGCCAAGCTCGATCGGCGGTTGGTCGGTTCGCAGCAGACTTTCGCCGGCCGGTTGCAGGCGCTCCCGGTCTGCAAATCTAACCAGGCGAAGCTGACCCAAAATGGCTCGCTTGGTGCTAACGGTACCATCGCTGGCAATGCTGACCTCGCCGTCTTTCGAGGGAATTTGGATTGGGCCGCTCTTGCCCAAAATCGGTTGGCCCGCAAGGGTGACGATCTGTCCTGAACTGTCGATCGTCAGGGCGCCGGCTCGTGTATAGCGATCACCTTGCGCGGTTCGAACAACCAAATACCCCTCGCCTTGAATGGCCACATCAAGTGGGTTGCCGGTTGGCTGGAGCGCGCCCTGACTGGAACTTCCGAACTGGAAGCGCGGATCGACCAGGGATAGCGGACGCTCCCTTTTGCCTGTCTCATCGACTCCTTTTTCGGGCTTCAGATATTCCCGAAACGCCAGCTCGCGCGCCCGAAATCCTGTGCTGTTCGAATTGGCAACATTGTGGGCGACGACGTCAAGCTTGCGTTCAAGCGCGATCAGACGTGAGAGGTGAATAAGCGTGGTTTCGCCCATGTCCCCGACCCCACTTGGCCGAATCAGGCTCACACAATGTCAAGAAGCGCTGGACACTGCAATAGATAGACGTCTTCAGCAAAGCAGACGCGCCCACACTTGAAGGGCACGAACGGGTCTGAACGCAGCCGCCTCATTTCCATCGAGCCATTAACGGCCGGCAAGTTGAAGTTCCGACTGCGCCGCGCTGAAGACGGCATCGAATGCCCGGCACTTGGTCACCACCCGTTGCAGCAGCTCTTTCGACCGTGTTGAATCGCCCCGATGACCTTCATAATCGCCGACGAAGAAATCGGCTTCGCACCCGTGCTTGCCCGTATCGTCGTTTGTCGCCAGGGCGGCGGAGACGACTTGTTCCGCGTCAGATGTGCCGAGGTAGAGATCGACCACTTTGCTGGGCCAAAGGTCCCGTTTAAGCTTGGCGGCATTTTCTGCAAATTCGTCATCGTCCCGATCGTGCGCATGCAAGCGGGCGATGTGAAGCCAGATGACGGAGTAGGGATTGAGCGGCCGCAAGCGCACCGCGACTTTGAAATCTTCAATGCTGGCTTTGAAATCTGCAAGAAAAAGATGAGCTTTTCCCCGTCCCAGATAGAGCGCGGGGTGACCGGGATCGCTCTTTAATGCGCGATCAAACTCATCGAGTGCTTCGCCGTAACGGCCGAGTGTTGAAAGCGCATTGGCGCGGTTCTCCCTGAACTTGACATCATTTGGCGAGAGAGCAATAGCCGTATCGAAATCGGCGAGAGCCTGTTCGGCCTTCCCATCGATGCTCATCAACACGCCGCGATTCTGATAGGCGTCAGCAAATTTCGGCTGCAGCATAATCGCTTGATTGAGGTCGCTGAGTGCTTTTGCACGATCGTTCTTCTGGATGTAAGCGACCGCCCGACTATAATAGAGCTTCGCTGCGTCGGGACGCTCTGCGATTGCCTGTCCGTATGTCTCTATGGCGCGATCGACTTGCCCAAGGCGCGCAAATGCGCCCGCCAAATTCATGAGAATGGTGGGGTCATGCGGGACGAGCTTTTGCGCGTAATGAAGATCTTCGATGGCCTGATCATACTGGCGTTCGGCAACCCAGATGAGGGCGCGATAGAGATACGAATTCGGAAACTCCGGCAACAGGACAATGGCTGAATCCAGATCGGACAGCGCTCGCCCCCTCACCTCCAGTTGCTCGTAACTGGCGCCCCGACCATAATAGAGCATTCCTCGTTGAGCCGCCGAAAGATTGCTCTCCAGTAGGGCGCGATCAAAAAGCCCAATCGCGAGCGCAAATTGTCCACGCATCTTGGCCTCAAACGCCGCGCGGCCCAGCTCGAGCGTTGGCTCCTGAGCCGTCACCGGGCCGATCGTCAAAAGACCAAGAATGAAAGCCAGCAGGATGGCCAACAAACGCGACATGATGACAGCCTCGTGTGAACGTTCGCCAGCCTAGCACACTGGGCTAGTGACAAAGGCGTCCAGCCAACCGGGATTTCATCGGAGACTCGCATGCCGGAACTCGCTCCGACCGGCCTCTCCCTTCCAGTATAGTAGCCTCGCAGCGGCCGTCCTGACCAGAGGCTTGTTAACCTTTCGTTAACCATTTCGGACCAAACAGAAACTGCTCAACTCATTCTGAGGGGATTCGCGATGACGGGCGCGGAAGTAATCGCTTCGGCCGAAGACGCCCTCTTTACCGTCGTTCTCGTGTCCGCCCCTCTGATGGTGGTGGGCACCATCGTCGGAGTTCTCGTGTCGCTCTTTCAAGCCCTGACGCAAATTCAGGAGCAAACGCTGATTTACGTTCCAAAGATCGTAGCCACGTTTCTCACGTTTCTCATTGCGCTCCCGTTCATGGCGGATGCATCTCATCAGCAGTTCTTGCGCGTGATGACGCGCATCTTGGCTCCCTAGATAAACGGCGGTCAACCCGATCCGCTTCACCGCAAAGCCGAGCGTCTCAAGAAACTCAACTAAGGCGTCGGGCTCACTTGTGACCTTTGCCTCCTTCAGAATTACCCTGGCATGGTTCGGTGCGAAATCCGAGAAGCTGCGACCAGATCAGTAGCATTTGCCGCTCGAAGACGTGGAGATCGCGCAAGGGATCCTGGATGCCGCGCAGGAGAGAGCCGAGGCTGTGATCGAGGGCCGATCGCGGAGCGTGCCGGATCAAGGTTCTCATCGCAATCGCGGCTGCTTGCCTTCCCATTTGCCGCGCGTGGAACGGATCATCGAGCCTGCAAGCACGCTCTGCCCGTGCGGTTGCGGCGCCATGACGAAGATCGGCGAGGACGTCAGCCAGCGCCTCGACGTGATCCCGGCGCAATGGCGCGTGCTGGTCACGCGCCGGCCGAAATACATCTGTCGCCGCTGCTCGGGCCCCGTCGTGCAGGCGCACGCACCGGAGCACGTGGTGCCCGGCGGGCTGCCGACCGAAGCGGCCATCGCGCACGTGATCGTCTCCAAATTTGGCGACCATACGCCATTTTACCGTCAGGCCGAGATCTATGCGCGCCAGGGGATCCGGCTTGATCGGGCGACACTGGGCAACTGGTCCGGCCGCGCCTGCTTCCATCTTCAGCCCATCGCGGACCACATGCGCCACCACCTGGCCATGGCGGATCGGCTGTTCATGGACGAGACCAAAGCGCCGGTACTCGATCCGGGGCGCGGCCAAAGGAAGAAAGGCTACATCTGGGCGATCGCCTCAGACGACCGCGGCCATAGCGGTCCAAGTCCGCCGATCGTGCTGTTCCGATATGCCCCCGGTCGCAGCGGTGCCTTTGCTGAGCAGCTCCTCGACGGTTTTAGCGGACGCTACCTGCAATGCGATGCCTATGACGGTTATGACCGGCTGACCGAAGTTGCTCGGCCACAAGGGCCATGGACGCTCGTGCATTGCTGGAGCCATTTGCGCCGACGCTTCGCCAAATTGGTACGCAACAGCAAGTCGCCGATCGCTGAGGCCGCCGTTCGGCACATCGCGCAGCTTTACGCCATCGAAGCCATGGTGCGCGGCTCATCGCCGGACATCCGCTTGGCCGCGCGCAAGGAGCACTCGCTGCCCATGGTAGCCGCGTTAAAGTCGTGGTTCGAGAAACAGCTGTTGACGATCTCCAGCGGTTCGACGCTCGCCGAGGATATCCGCTATGCGCTCAATCATTGGCAGGGGCTGACCCGCTGTAAGCGCGATTTTCTCCGCACGGTGACGCCCGCGCTTTTGACGGATGGCCTTCGTATCGAGGGCGGCATCTGACCCGTTCAGGCAGCGGCGGTTTTGGGGAAGTTGAAGGGCAGCAGGTCGGTAATATCGGCGTCGTCGGCGCGCTGAGGCAATTCGGTGAGCACGTGGCGCAACCAGGCTAACGGCTCGACGCGTGAGGCGCGGCAGGTCAGCATCAGACTGTAGACGACGGCACTGGCCCTGGCTCCCTCGACGGTGTCGCTGAACAGCCAGCTCTTTCTGCCAGTGGCAAAGATTCTGATATCGCGCTCCAGGAGATTGTTGTCGATCGGCATCCTGCCGTCTTGCGTGTAGCGCGTCAGATATTCCCATTGGTTCAGAGTGTAGGATACGGCATCGCCAAGCTTGCTGTCGGGCAAGACCTTCGGGGCGATTTGATCGAGCCATTCCTTGAGGGCGTTCAGGACGGGAATGCTGTGTTGCTGGCGGAAGCGGCGAATGCATTGATCTGGCGTTTCGCCTCTGTCTGGTTTTTCGTCCCGCGCCTGCCTTTCAACCCGGTAAAGCTGTTCGAAGAACCGCAGCGCCTGCTCTGGCGGGCCGCCGCCCTTCTTCCTCGCCTTGAGGGCATCGACAAAGCGCCGTCGGGAGTGGGCCATGCATCCAATGTGGGTGGCCCCTTCCAGCGTGCGCCATGCGGTATAGCCGTTACTCATCACGATGCCACGGTAATCGCCGAGGAACGCCTGCGGGTGGATCTGGCCGCGGCCCGGCTGATAATCCAGAAGAACGATGGGCTCGTGACTGCCCTGGCCGCTGCGATAGGCCCACATGTACGATGTGCTGGTGGCTTTTTTGTCCTTCTCCTTGAGGACCTGAACCGTCGTCTCGTCGCCATGGATGAGAGGTTGCAATCTGAGCCGCAGCTTCAGGGCGTCTGAGATGCGATGCAGATGCTTCTCGCTCGAGCCGATCACCCAGTGACCCAAAGCGCCGCGGCTGACAGGAACACCTGCGCGTTCGAAGGCCTGCGCCAGACGGTAGAGCGGCGTGCCATCGACATATTTGTGAACCAGCGCGAACGTCAGCGTTGAGGCCGTGGCAACGCTGCCCGGCAAGGGCTGCGTCGGCATCGGCGCGGTCACGACAGGGGCATTGATCCCGGTGCGATCGCAATGGCGGCACCCATATTTGAAGCGCACATTCTGTAAAACCTTGGCCTTCACCTCGATATGAAGTTGCTCGGTGACAGTCTCGCCCATGCGATGCATCTGGCCACGGCAGCAAGGACACGCCTTCTGATCGTCGGGCAGGTCATACTCGACCCGCTCACGCGGCAAGTTCGCCGGCAGCGGTCTGCGGCCGCGCTTCTTTCCCGTTGTGATTTCGACGGGTGGCAAGCCCGTGTCCGGAAGTTCGGCGATATTGTCCGTTTCGCTGCCGGCATCATCCTCATCGGCGGCCTGCTCGGCTTCATTGAACAGACGGTCGACGTGCTTTTCGCTGCGCGGCGCAACGATGCAGGCGTGCCAGCGCCAGTTCTTCCTCGAGCCTGACGACGCGCTCCGTGAGCTGACGATTCTCCACCTGCAGCGCAGCAATGCGCGCCAACAGCGCTTCGACACTCGGTTCGCCGGTTCGATTCATCGGATTCTTGAATCTGAACCGTACCGACGCGTCAACCGCTCAACTCGAGAGCTCAGCCCGCAACCTGATATTGCCGCACCGGATGGCGGACCATCGCATCGATATCGATGCCGTCAAGTATCCAGTGCAATTGCTCGGTCGTCAGCGTGACGACCGCCTCCTGGCGGCGCGGCCATCGGAACTTGTTCTCGGTCAGCCGCTTCAGGACCAGCACAAAGCCGGACCGGTCGAAGAACAGCAACTTCATCCGGTCGCAACGGCGATTGCAGAACGCAAAAACCGCCGGAGCGAACGGATCGAGCGCCATCGTCTCCTGGACCAGAACCGCAAGGCTGTTGATGCCAGCCCGGAAGTCGATCGGCTCACGGTGCAGATAGACCTGCAGGTCACCGCCCAGTCTGAACATGGCCCAGGGCTCCGATGATCGCAGTCAATGCATCCACATCGCCGCATTCCAGCGCGACCTTCACGCCGTTCGGCAGCGACGCGCTCACTTTGGCCGGAGAACAAAAAGCTGTAGTCCCCTTGGGTTCCGACCCGCGCACTTCATCGCAAGCCGCCGGCAAACCCACCATCGCCACGCTGCTCCCCCGCGACAGGGCGCGATCGGAAGCCCCCTCAAGTTGAACCGGGATGAACGCCGATGGGGAAGACCGCGGGAGAGACCTGGTCGCGGTGTGCTTCTTGATCCATTTCCGAAGCAGGTTCGCGTTGACCCCGTGTTCGAGCGCAAGTCTCGATACCGAAACGCCAGGCTCAAGACAACTCGCGACAAGACGCTCCTTCGATGCTGCCTCGTAGCGCCGGCGACCGTTCCGACCAACAAGCCTGACCCGCAGTTTCTGATCTTCGTCTGCCATCACAAGGTGTCCACCTATTTTGGTGGACACCTCATGCATCAGAGCATTCAAAAGCAAAAGGTGCAGGGAAATTCGCGCTTACGACCCGCTTCCTCGAAGACGGGCGTCTCGAGCTCGACACCAACCCGGTCGAGAACGCCATCCGGCCAGTCTGCTTGACCGGGAAAAACGCTCTCTTCGCCGGTCATGAAATCGGGGCAGAAAACTGGGCCTTGCTCGCGTCGATCGTCGCCACCTGCAAACTCAACGACGTCAATCCGGCCGCCTACATCGCCGAAACACTCGAGGCGATCATCGACGGCTATGCCCATAGTAGAATCGGCGACCTTATGGCGTGGCGCTTCCGCAAGGCGTCAAGCCAGCTTCAATAGGGCCCAGGCTGAGCGCTTACCTACGTTCGTAGGATTTTGCCGGACCCGCTCGATCTCCGCCTGTTCTATCTTCGGCGCGATCGAGGATACCACGCTCGTCGTTATCCGGTCCTAAAGCTCGAAGACGTCGGTCAATTCGCCGTCGATCCTGTCCGCCTAAAGATGGGCGCCGCTCGCCGCATCGATCAGCTGACCGGTGATGCGCACCACCCGGCCACCGGCTTTCCGGAGGCTTCCTTCCAGCACGTAGCGCACGCCGAGTTCGCGGCCGACCGTTTTGATGTCGACCGCCTTTCCCTTGTAGGTAAAGTTCGAATTGCGGGCGATCACGAACAGGGAATTGAAGCGTGACAGTGATGATGTCTTCCACCATGCCGTCGGCGAAATACTCCTGCTCGGGATCGCCGGACATATTCTGGAACGGCAGCACCGCGATGGAGGGCTTGTCGGGTAAAGCCAGAACCGCTGGCGCGGCTATGCCCGAACCGGATTGTGCCATGGACGAAGCTCGATTGGTCAATTAAAGGCGCCAAACCCGCATCGCATCGGCAATATTCTTGAGGTTCTGTGGTCCGAGGTCGTCACATGCGATGTCGACCTTGCCCCGGATCTGCCGATAGGTGTCATCCGAAATGCAACCCCTCCAGGTTCGGCAAGACTCTCTAGGCGGACAGCAATGTTGACGCCATCGCCGAAAATGTCGTTATCATCTAAAGTGATGTCACCAACGTGAATGCCCATGCGAAATTCGATCCGTTGATCCTGCGGCACGGCGGCATTCTGCTCGGCCATGCTGCGCTGGACATCAGTCGCACCGCGCACCGCATCGGCGCTGGCAAACTCCACCAGCTACCGTCGCCGGTCGTCTTAACGATCCGGCCACGATGGGAGGTTATAGCCGGCTCAACTAGGATTTTTCTGACAGCCTTTAGCCGGGCCAATGTGTCTTCCTCGTTGGCCCCCATCAGTCGGCTGTACCCAACGACATCCGCCGCCAGTCGCCGGTCCACACGCTCGGTCGTCGAAGAAACGCCCCCCAGATCATCCGCAAATTCAACCACATAATCAAAGCACGGGGGCTAATCTTGGGCAGGGGCAACGACAGTTATTTTCAACGGTTTCAGCGGAGATTGTCGGCTGGCTGATGTTGCGTCTGGCGCCTTTGATTAATTCAAACTTCCCAACTGCCTCGAATCATGCGCTACGAACTCGCCGATTTATGCCCGCGGACGAAACGTTGTAGCAAGTAGTGTCAAGCGATGTACGGTCCAAACGCCGCCGCCAGGATCAGAAAGCTTGGCATGAGGCGCATGGACCAAAATCCCTCCTAAAAGCAATAGGAGTGATCCGATTTGCCGTAGTAAGTCGAACGATTCTGAATATGATCAAACGGTGTCGTCGGCGAGTGACGCGCTACGACGGAATCACTGCCAATTAGCTTCGCGTCAATCACGCATGGCTGCGCCCGATAAATCCGCATCCGAACTTCCGTGCTGACGCTCGTATCATGTACCAAATTTGGCGGCGTCCCGAATTCTTTCACGCTATCATCATGAGCGCAGACGCGGAAGACGTCGCTCCCGCGTCTTGATTGCACTGGAGTGTTCTAACGATCCAATTCGTCCGTTAATGGCGATCTTCGTGCCGATCAGGATTGTGATCTGAGGGATGTCCGCCCCCCTGATCTCCGTGTCCCCCTTGAATTACGACCGCGGGAACTCCGTGGCCCTGACCACGGGTTTGGACCCCGTGATCGTTGTCGCCATGGACGACGGCCGCGCCATGGCCGTGCCCCGCGTCGCCGTCATGATGCGGTCCCACCGTAACCCCGCCCGGACCTACCTCCACTTGAGCTTGAGAAACGGCGGGTGCGAGCGCCAACAAGGCTGCCAATGCAAGCGGTTTAATATGGCGAAATCTGTTCTTCTTCATCGATAACCTCATGCCTTGAAACGCCAGCCCACGTCCGACGTCATTGGAGAGAAGAGCGGTTGGCGGTGATTTCGAGATTACCGGGCTACATCCCCTTCATTCCCTTCATCTTGGCGTGGTCACCTCCACTCATGCCGGGCATTTTGTCCTCGCTGCCCATCCCTTTCATACCCTTGTGTTCCTGCATTCCGGACATGTTATGTCCCTTCATTCCTGACATCCGGTGCGTTTTTTTCTTGGCCTTGATCTCGGTAACATCCGAGCCATTTTTCAACGCCTGGGCCGGCGTCGGTGACAGCGCGTTCGCCGAAACGACGGATGCCAACAACGTTAGGGCAGTCACCATTGCAATTGGTTTCATTGTAAACTCCGTTTGCTGGTCAAAGTGCGTAATTGCAACAATCCGTTTAACCTATGGTTCCAACAACGGGCGGAGCGCAGGGTGTTTCGGTCTGAAGGACCGCAAAAGTTTCCCCATCACCTCCAGTTGTGGTCGTTAGATTTCAGCCGGTCTTTGTGGTTTTGGTCTGCGATGAGCCTGAAAATTGTCCTGCGGTGCACAAAACAGGTAATAGCCATCTCGCTTCATGGCGTGAACCGCGGACTTAGTCCGAAAGGCCTGACGCGCGCCGCTACCTTTCAAGATGCAAAGGAACCGCCAGGCAGGTCCCAGGAGTAGGCTGGGAATTGTTTGATGAGTTGGTACAATGGCGTAGAAATCGCGCGCGAACATGCTCGCAAACAACAAATATGCAGGCTGGGATGTCGGATGACATGAGATGAAACGAACTCCCTGCTCAGTCGGCATCGCGTAAGTCAAACTCGGCATATTTCCTGGTCAACGAGGATGCGCGCGGCTTCAGGTCTTATTTGATGGCGCAGGCCGGCCTGTCGACTTTCCTCACGCAACCGTTAACTTCCACTGTATTGCGCGCTACGAAGTCGCCGATACCTGAGGTTGGGTAGTTGGTGCTTCCACAGGTGGAAGATTGCCTTACATCGGTTGGCTCGCGCGCAACAGCCGCACTGGGGATCCCTTATCGCAATAATACTGAAAGAAAGGGCTCGAACGCATGCAGGTAAGTGACAAGGCGTCACTTAGGGACATAGCCGTTCTTAGGGCGTCGCAAATTCTCTATCGGACGCAAAGGGTGCCTCTCGCATAGTCGTGCTCAAGCGACCATAACGAAGGCATACACCTTCGATGTCAACAAGCGAAAATGGGCGACCATTCTGGTGAAGGGCTTTGTGGCGGGCGCTGTTCGCGATGTGCGCAAATGTAACGGAGCAGTAAATGCGCTTCTCGAGTTATGAACTCTGGGCGATTTCGACCCGAACTTAGAAAGTCAGTGGCGGTCTCGTTGCTCCGTTTTGCATCTATTGGTAAGGGCAGATCGCAAACCGATGAATTCGCTGCTGGATGGACGCAAAAGAGGGCGGCATATCTTACCAAAAGCCCTTGGTGCCGCCCGGAGCGACTGCGCTATGTTCGAAACGAAAGCCAAGTTGAAAGACACAGAATTAATTTTGCTATGATCGTGGTTCGTGCTAAGCTTTTCGAGTTCTTTACCGCAGACTTCCGGTAGAACAATGCGCCTAAGAGAAGCGTTGGAAGGCGCCGAAGGCTTCCTGATTCCTCAAGCTGCCCAGATGGATTTTAAAGCGCGAAGCGATTGGCTGTTTCGAATATCGGTCCTTTGGACAATTTTCCTCGCCGGTGCGCTCATAGTTGTCTTATTCTATGGAGGATGGTAAGATGCAATTGGCGAGATGCCGATTTTGAATTCCCGCATCCAAATAGTTTCGGGATCATCAATTTTTCCTCATTACATGTGCATAATTAGCAGACGGCTGGGCCGACGGCTTCGGGTATTATGAGTTCGCTTTGTGACGAGGATGACGAGCAATCAAACAAGTTAATAGTCGCTGCGGCAAAATCATTCAATCACCCGATCGACGCGTGTGAGGAAAGAATCCGGAATTGCGATGCCAAGCGTCTTTGCGGTTCTAAGATTGACTGAGAGCTCGATCATCGTGGGCTGCTCGACCGGTAAGTCGGCCGGCTTCGCGCCGTTGAGTATCCGCTTTACGTAATAGGCCGCGCGTCGGTAAAGATCGAGCCGCGGCGGACCGTAGCCCGCGAGCGCCCCGGCGTCCGTGAATTCAGGGAACGAGGTAGCGACCGGCAATCCGCTGTGTAAGGCTAACGTCATGATCCGCGTGCGCATATCAAGGATCGAGGCGTCGTTGATGACCAGTAGCGCGTCCGGACGCCGGTCGACAATGGTGCCAAAGACCTTTTCAAGTTCCGTAGGAGCCTTGAGTTCGGCAGGCTCAATCGTCACGCCGATCGTTCCGGCATAAGCCCGAATCTTATCGAGCATGGCCGGGTTTGACGGGTTGGCAGGATTGAAAAGGGCCGCGATCACTCGCGCCCGAGGGATGATTGCACGCAGGATTTCCAATACCTTGGGGGTCAAATCCTCGCTCAAGTTGGCGATACCCGTGGTGTTTCCCCCGGGCCGCCCCAAGCTGGTGATGAGTCCGGCTCCCACCGGATCGTTGATGGTGCTCATAACGATCGGAATGGTAACGCTCGCGCGCTGAGCCGCACGCACCGCGGCGATGGTCGTCGCGACGATCACGTTCGGATTTTGCTTCGCTGACTCGGCGGCAAGCGCTGGAAAGCGCCCATAGTCACCCTCCGCCCAGTATATGTCGAGAATAAAGTCCCTTCCTTCGATCAAGCCGTTGTCGGCGAGCCCCTGTTTCAGGGCATCCACGAATATGTGGCTCGATTGCGCTGCGCCACTGCCAAGCAGCGCGATACGCGCGGGCCTGAGCTGTGCGTGCGCCGTTAACGGCCAAACCGCGGCAGCGCCGACAGACAGGATAATTTGACGTCGGTTCATTCGATCATCTCAGCAGCGCGAGCGAACAGTGTAGGTGGAATTTCGATCCCCAGTGCCTTCGCAGTGGCGAGATTGATTATCAGCTTGAACTTGGTCGGTTGAACGATCGGCAAATCTGCCTACTTGGCGCCCTTGAGAATGCGCCCGGCATAGACGCCGACGGTATGGTGCTCCTCGGCAAAGCTGGCGCTGTAGCTCATCAAGCCATGGTCGACGACCGGTTCGGGCTGATGGAAGATGGCAGCGATTTTGCCGCGCCGGGCGAGGTCAACAATCTGCTTGCGGTGCTCTAGCAGGAAGGGATCGGGGTTAACGATGACTGCGCTGATCCTGTCCTGCGCGAGAGCCTGGAAGGCAACTGCAATGTTGCCGTCTTTGCTGGCCGTAACAACCACCAGCCGCTTGCCGAGCCCGTCTACGGCCTTCTTCATTTCGTTCGTGTCGTGCGCGGCATTGATGTTTGTGGGATTGACGAGCATGCCGTAAGCGTCAGCGTCCGGAACGACTTCGCGCAATAGCTCGAGGCGTTTCGACCCGAAAGAACTGGCGAGCGTAGTGGCGCCCGTGAGGTTGGCTTCTGGTCGGCTGAGATGGCTCACGATCTGAAGCGCAATGGGGTCGGCTCCAACAAAGAAGACAATCGGAATTGTGGTGGTCGCTGCCTTGGCCACGCGCACCGCCGGCGGTGCAACGTCACGATGACGTCCACCGGACGCTTGAGGAACTCGGCCACGATGCCCGGCAAGCGTTCGTAGTGCCCGTCGGCCCAGCGGTAGACGACCGCCACATCGCGACGGTCGACAAAACCGCTCTCCTTCAATCCATCCTGAAAAGCCGTCACATATGCCGCCCTTTCGGCGGCGCTGGTGAGGCCAACAAACCCGATCACCGGAGCTCTCGCTGCTGGGCACGAAATAATAGCGACAAACATGCCAACGATCCGCCGAACAGAGCAAAAAATGTCCGTTTTTCCACATCCATCCTCATCCGTTAAGCCACATCAGAGTCCAACCTTTCGTGGCTCAATGCCAAACGCCATGCAAACTGCTGTGCATGCTTCTCGCCCCTGTCGGCAGGGGCCACGCAACACTCGCTACCTAGCGGATGCTGCTACTTACTTGCGCCGGACTTTCACCGGCCGGTCGCACCAGCTTGCGGCTGGCGCACTCATTCGATCACTTGGTCTGCGCGTGCAAGCAGCGTTGGCGGAATATCGATGCCGAGTAACTTGGCGGTCTTCAAATTGATGACAAATTCGAACGTCATGGGTTGCTCAACCGGGAGGTCGCGCGGTTGAGATCCCTTGAAACGTTTGTCCACAAAGTAAGCGGCTCGCCGATAAAACGTTCCGAGGCTGTCATCGTAGCTCATAAGCCCGCCGACCGCCGAGGGAGACGCGAAAATCACCTGCCACAAACCGCCATTCCATCACAAAATCTCTGCCTTCGACGTACCCGAAGTCGTTCATTCGTCTCAGAAACCCTCCATAGACGCCTCGTCCCGAGCGAGCTCGGCTTCGATTTTCCAGAAAGGGAGCGATCCTCTAAATGCGTCGCGCCTGCGTCCGGGCCACGCGCGGCAGATTAGCCGCCGCTCCACCAAGAGCCATAATGAACTGGCGTTGCTTCATCGCCAATCCGCTTAGGATATCCTCCACCCATGCGTAGACACCTTTTTCAACACAAGGGCAAGTGGTCGAATGTCGGAATGGGGTCTTCGATTCGGCAAGCTAAATCAAACGTCGCGTCAGACCAGAAAAGGACCATAGGAAGGGACACGCGCGCTGCAGATAGGAATGCGCGTTTAATCGCGCACTCCTTTGGATCATAGGGTCGGCTTTCGCACATACGGCCCACCGGTGTGATGCAAAGCGATCGCTGGGCCACCGACGGCGTCGTCTACTCCCCTTTCGGAGAACCCTCATTTATCTCTCTCCGGCATACGAACCTGAGAAAATGACCGCGCAGGCCCCCGGAGGATCGTGATGCGGCCGAATAGAAGGCGACCAACCTTGACATGACGTCGGCACAACACTGCGTGGAAACTTATTGGTTGCCAAGGCTCCGCCGTCATGTCGAATACCGTTCGGAGGGCCGGGCCACCGACGCGATGAAGAAAGTTGTTCTGGGCATATTCCTGGCGGCCGGCTCGGCCGCCGAGGGACTTTCGGCTGACTTCCGCAAAGTCGGCGCGCCTCAGGCCGTCGACTGGAGCGGCGTTTTCGTCGGCAGCCATTTCGCCTATGGCGTGGGCAGCTCCCAATATTCGTTGGCCAGCTCCGGGGCGCCTTCCTCGTCCGGATCGCTCGACCTAACGAATTCGCTCAACGCATTCAAAGGGACCGGTTCCTACGCGCTCGGACTGAGCGCCGGCTACAACTACGTGCTGCCTTCCCACGTGGTCCTGGGCATCGAAGGCGACCTCACCTTTCCCAACACGATCTCCGGGACAACCCCCGTCGGGGCCGTGCAGGGGCCGGCGACCCTGAAGGAGACCGTCCTGACATCGGGAACGCTGAGGGCTCGCCTAGGGTACGCGTCGGGGTCTAGGCTGTTCTATGCCACGGGCGGCTTCGCCTGGAGCTACGACCAGGCGACGCTCGATCCGTTCGATGGGACCGTGGGAGACAAGATCGGTTTCACTAGGCTCGGCTCCGCTTGGGGCGCCGGCGCCGAACTCGCCCTGTCGGCAAACTGGTCCGCGCGGTTCGAATATCTTCACACGGACTTCGGGACGAAGGAGAAAGCGTTCGGCGGCACGCAGCGACTGTCGTCTGACCTCGCCGTGCAGACCGCGCGCCTCGGCGTCAGCTACCGCTTCGGTCAGGACGGAAAGCAAGTGCTGCAGAACGGCCTGTCGCCGTTCGAAACCGACCAGTTCAGCATCCATGGTCAGACGACGTATCTGCAGCAGTATGCGGCGCCTTTCCGCTCGCCCTACACGGGCACGAACAGCCTCATTCCGAACCAGACCCGGCAGACCTGGGACGTGACGCTCTACGCCGGGTTCAGGCCGTGGCAAGGCGGAGAGTTCTGGGTCAACCCGGAGATCGATCAGGGGTTCGGCTTGAGCTCGACCTTGGGTGTGGCCGGATTTCCGAGCGGCGAGGCCTACAAAGTCGGATCCGCCGCCCCCTACGCCCGCATTCCGCGGGCCTTCTTCCGCCAGACGTTCGATCTTGGAGGAGACACGAAGAAGACCGACGCGGACATCAACCAGTTCGCGGGAACGCAGAGCGCCGACCGCGTGGTCCTGACTGTCGGAAAGTTTGCTGTCACGGATGTCTTCGACACCAACAAGTACGCCCACGATCCGCGCAAGGATTTTATGAACTGGTCGATCGTGGACACCGGCACGTTCGACTACGCCGCCGACGCCTGGGGCTTCACGTACGGCGCCGCCGTCGAGTTGTCCAAGGGCGATTGGACATTCCGCGGCGGCTTGTTCGATCTGTCGATCGTCCCCAACAGCACCGAGTTGGATCCGACGTTCTCCCAATTCCAATGGATCGGCGAGATCGAACATCGCCATGAGATCTGGGGCAAGCCGGGTAAGGTCGCGGTGACTGGATTCTTGACGCGCGGGCGCATGGGCCGCTTCGACGACGCCGTGGCGCTCGCGCAGGCGACGGGCGCAACCGCGGATACCGCGTTGGTCCGGCGCTACCAGAGCCGCGCCGGCATCAGCGTCAACCTCGAGCAGGAGATCACGAAAGATCTCGGCGTCTTCGCGAGAGCCGGCGTCGCCGACGGCTCCAAGGAGTCCTACGAATTCACCGACGTCGACACGACGGTTGCCGCGGGCCTCGCGCTCGCCGGATGCGCCTGGAACAGACCCAACGACACGTTCGGATTCGCCGGCGTGATCAACGGCATCTCGCAAGCGCGCAAGACCTACCTCGATACGGGCGGTCTCGGAATCCTCGTCGGCGACGGGCGCTTGCCGAACGCCGGTCCGGAGAAAATCCTCGAAACCTACTACAGCTTTCCACTGCGGTCGTGGCGTACAACGCTGGACTACCAGCTCGTCGTCAACCCGGCCTATAACCGCGACCGCGGTCCGGCGTCGATCTTCGGGGTGCGCATCCGTTCGCAGTTCTGAGGGCCTATCGCGGGCCACGCGGAGGAGGCGACGGCGGCGTGCATCCCGGCGACTGTTCGTGTCGGCGGAAACGGGCTGGGGAGCGGGATTTCAGCCAACACAGTCCGGGGCGCTGGAAACGACATCGGCGCCCCTAACGGCCGCTGTCTCTGACGAGGCGTGGTTTGGATTCCTCGCACGAATCCCGACGCCAACGAAGTCACGCCCCTTTGATAGAGGAAATAAAAGGCCGCCCCGGAGGGCGGCCTTCGTTTTCGCGTCGCTGCATCGAGCGACCGCCAGGCCGAGTCTGTTGGGGAGGACATCTCAGCCTGACGTTTCGCGAAAGCTATCAATAGCGTCGGTGGCCATGCCCACGCTTGATCACAACGGTTCTGTTGCCGTGCATGCCCATGCCGCGGTGCATGTCGCCTCCATGGTGACCGCGCATCTCGGCCCGCGCGCCGTATCCACCATGATGGCCTTTCTTGACGATCACCGTCTCGGCCGAAGCCGGCAATGCAAACGAGACGGCCAAGCCGAATAGCAAAAGACCAAGCTTCTTCATGTTCCAAGTCCCTCTGTCATTAGTCGTTACCCAAGTCACACATCATCTTGACGTTCCGCGGAGGAGTCCGGTTGCGACCAAATTACGCACGACTGAGATCGACTGATGGAGCGGTGCGCAGAGCAACCTTGCTTCGGTTCGCGCGTTTGGAGTTTCCAACCAAAGGAGACGCGCGATGCCGGACACCACGCAGATCAAGGAACACATGGACGTCATTTCATCCGACAAGAAGACCGTCGGTAAGGTCGATCATCTGGAGGGAGCCGACAAGATCAAGCTGACAAAACAGAGTTCCCCCGACGGCGATCATCATCACTTCATCCCAGTGGCCTGGGTCGCTCATGTCGACCAGCACGTGCACCTCTCCAAGTCCGGCGACGAAGTCACCAGCCACTGGCAGCACGAAGGTCGCAAGCAATAAGCGCCGCTCGGCCGACGAACGGGCGCTCATCAAAGCCGGCGTGGCGACAGCCGCGTCGGCTCCTAAAACACCCGAGAGTTTGCACCGAAATCAGCCGACAAATAGTTTCCGTAGGACGATCACGGCGGCCGCTGCGCCCAGGGGACTGACGAGCGTGATCAAGTAGCTATCGGGAAACGCACGATGCAGCAGGATGCCGGCTGAGCCGGACGACAACGCTATAAGCGTCAATAGTCCAACAACGAAGAAAACGCGCTGAACCTTTGACATGCTGCGTCGATCCGCATCCGGCGAACCTTCGATCGTCCTTTAATAAATCAACGAACCGGGCGGCCGGCGATGTGCGCCTCCGCTACTTCGCATCTTTGTCGTCGCGTAGTTCGGCTTGAGCAGCGGCGAAGATGATGTCCACGGGACGGCACCGATCCACGACCGTCCGTAGCATCCGGCGGCCGTCGGCCTTCTGTTGACTGTGGCTCAGGAACTCCCCGACGAAGAAGTCCGCCTCGCAAAGCCGCCTTTCGCCCTCGGCGCCTGCACTGCCGCTGGCGTTTTCGCGTACCCGGTCCATGTCTAGTTTTCCCAAGTAGAAGTCCAGGACCTGAGCCGGCCACTGGGAGCGATCCACCCTCGCCGCGTTGCGCTCAAGTTCCTCGCGATCCGGATTGCCCTGGTGAATGCGGGCTATGTGCATCCAGATGGCGGGTAAGGCATTCGTCGGCCTCAGTCTCGCAGCGATACGCAGATCTTCGATCGCTCCCGCGATCTCGTCCGAATACAGCCGCGCTCTTCCTCTCCCGAGATAGGTCGCGGCATTGCCGGGATCGATCGATTGGGCGCGGTCGAAATCGGCCAGCGCATCCTTGTATCGTCCCATCGTCATGTAGGCGCTCGCCCTGTTCGACCAGAAGATCGGATCGGTTCCCTTGAGCCGGATGGCCTCGTCGAAATCCCCGATCGCTTTGTCGGTGTCGCCCAGCAGGAGATACATGCCGCCCCGGTTGCTATAGGCGTCCGCGAAGTCACGCTGCAGGTCGATCGCCCGGTCGTAGTCCGATATCGCAGCCCGATAGTCCTGCTTCGCAATGAAGGCATGGGCGCGGTTGTAGAAGGCTTGCGCCGCCTCGGGATCGAGTCGGATCGCTTCCCCATAGCTTTCGATGGCCCGGTCCACCTCTCCCTTGCGTTCGTAAACCGATCCGAGGTTGTTGTGAATGAGCGCGCTGGTCGGGTTCAGTCGAAGGGCTTGCATGAGATCGTCGCGCGCCTTGTCGAATTCCCGTCGATCGCTCCACGCAAGCGCGCGGTAGACGTAGGAGTTCGGGAAGTCGGGCAACAGCGCTATCGCCGCGTCGAAATCGCCCAGGGCGAGATCGCGCAGTCCTAACGCGTCGTACGATACCCCTCTCCCATACAGGATGAAGCCGCGCTGATCGGGAGTGAATTGCTCTTGTTTCATGGCTTCGCTGAACAATTGGATGGCCAGCGGAAACTGCTTCCTGTCCTTTGCCGCGAACCCTTCCCGCGCGAACTCGCGCGCGGTCTGGGCGACCGACAGCGAAGCCGGCAAGCACAGCATTAGCAGGCTGCAGGCCACGAAAAGCAACCTCAGCCCCCTCCCGAATTTTTGGGTGTCGAACCTTTCCGCCTGTCCCCTGCCCTTCAGAGCCTCTTTCGTCGCGACCGCCCTCAAATCACGACGCGCCTGGCAGGAAAACTGCCGGCTACGCGCACACCACATTCCTCGCAGGAAAACACCCAGCCGCCGACCTCCGTTCGCCAGTCGCCATCGTGCGGACAGTTCGGGCATGCGACCCTCCCTCTTTCGTTTCCTACGTCGATCTCGATATCAAGGGCCGACTTGAGACGATGAAGGCGATCGACGTTGTCGTCCTCTCCCTCATCCACGCTAGACGACGTCGTCGGGCGCGAGCGCGCACGCATTGTTCTCGTCGGTCTCGATCTGCAGGGTTGCGTGTCCGATCTTGTGCTCTGTCCTGAGCAGCCGGGCCGATTCCATAAGGAAATCGTCGCCGGGATGTCCGGTAGGCATGACCAAATGACACGTGATCGCCGTTTCCGTCGTGGAGATTGGCCAGATATGCAGGTCGTGGATCTTGGCTACGCCCGGCCGCTGCAGCAGAAACGACCGGACGGCTTCCATGTCGGTTCCGGCCGGTGCCGCGCTCAATGACATCGCGACCGAGCCGCGCAGAAGGCTCCATGTGCTCCACAGGATGACGGCGCAGATGACCAGGCTCATTCCGGGATCCAGCCAAAGCCAACCGGTCCAGAGGATGAGCGCTGCTGACGCCACGACGCCGGCCGAAACGGCGGCGTCGCCTGCCATGTGCAGAAATGCCCCCTGAATGTTGATGTCCCCCTTGCGGCCGCTCGCGAACAGCATGGCCGTGGCGCCGTTGACGACGATGCCGATGGCGGCGACCACCATGACTGTCAGGCCGGCGACAGGCTCCGGTTCGTACAGCCGGAGTATCGATTCCCATCCGATGGCGCCGGTCGCGACGAGAAGAAACACGGCGTTCGCAAGCGCAGCCAGAATCGACGCCCCCTTCAGACCGTAGGTGAAACGGCCACTGGGCGCCCGCTTCGAGGCGACTGACGCGGCCCAGGCCACGACCAAGCCGAGGACATCACTCAGATTGTGCCCGGCGTCCGCCATCAGTGCCGTCGAGTTTCCGAGGTAGCCGTAGACGGCTTCTGCCACGACCAGGGCGGTGTTCAGCCCGATGCCGATGGCGAATGCCCGGCCGAAACTCGCCGGAGCATGGACGTGACCGAGCCCGCCGTGACCATGACCAGGATCATGATCGCGATCATGGTCATGACCGTGCCGGTCGGCGCCATGATCATGGCGGTCATGATGCCGGTGATCATGCTCGGCGCTGCCGACCGGGCCGGCGCTGCGGTGACCTGTTTCAGACATGGAGCACGGTCTCCTCGGCTCTCATGGCCTCGTCCTCGACCTGGATAGTCGTGTGCTCGATGCCATATTCAGCCTTCATCAGGTTCCGGGCTTCCCGCAGCGCCTCACGCCCTGCCGACATATCGGCGACGACGAGGTGGCAGCTCATGGCGTCGAAGCCCGACGTGACGGTCCAGACGTGCAGATCGTGGACGGCGACGCTTCCCGGAATGGCGAGCAGTTTCTTCTCGATAGCGCCGATATCGACGTTGGGCGGGGTACCCTCCATCAGAATGTGCGTGACTTGGCTGAGGAGCGACCACGTCCGGGGCACGATGAACAATCCGATGCCGGCACCGATGATCGGATCGGCAAGCGCCCATCCCTTCCACATCATGAGCAGCGCGGCGACGATCACGCCGATCGATCCGAGCATGTCGCTCAGCACCTCGAAGTACGCGCCCTTGACGTTCAGGCTTTCGGAGGAGCCGCTCGAGAGCAGCCACATGCTCACCAGATTGACGACCAGTCCGATGCAGGCGACGATGAGCATCGGCCCGCTCAAGACCTCGGGAGGCGACAGGAAGCGCTGATAGGCTTCGTACAGGATGTAGACCGTCAGCAGCAGCAGCACGACCGCATTGGCCAGCGCCGACAGGACCTCCATCCTAAGGTAGCCGAAGGTCCGCTGCGGGGTCGCTTCGCGGGCGGCGAAGCGGATCGCGAGCAGCGCCAGCGCGAGCCCGCCGACGTCGGTCAGCATGTGGGCGGCGTCCGCCAGCAGCGCAAGGCTGCCGGTCACAAGTCCTCCGATGACCTCCGCGATCATGTAGGTCGCGGTCATCGCGAGGGCCCAAGCGAGCCTTTTCGCGTGTTTAGCGCCGGCCGTTCCGACGGATCCTCCTCCGTGCATATGTCAATCTCCCGTCGTGGTCGTATTTTGGGCGCCGCCGTCCGGATCTTCGAGCGCCCGGCGGAGGTTTCGCTCGAGTTCGTCGAGCAGGAAGAAGCTCACGTCGTCCACCGAGCCGTGCCCCTTGGCGAACGGCTGCTCTAGGAGGCGGACGAGGTAGAGGACGTAGACGAACAAATACGTAATGAAGCCGAACAACAGCGCTGACGCCGGATCGCCTTCCGTCTTCAGCAGCAAGAGCAGCAGTACGATCGAGAACACCAGCGTCTGCACCAGCACGTGCACGGATGGCACGAACTCGACGCGCTGAATGGTGTAGATCCGGAGCAAGGCCCTCCGGATCACGTCTTGGTTCGTCCGGAGGCGGACGACGAAGTTCGCGGCCATGCCCATGCCCTCGAGCCGCCCCAGGATCGGCGTCAGCTTGGCCAGCTCATCGAGGGCGGGAGGAACGTTCTTGTGGCCGTTTTTGTGCCCGAGGCCCTCGCGGAGCCTCTCGATCAAGGCAAGCAACAAGAGCCGCGCCTTCCGCAGGTCGAAGGCGTCGTTGGTCTGCGCGAAGCAAGCCAGGTCACCCTCAATCGCCTCGATGGAATTCCTGAGATCGGCCGGGATCTTCTCCGCCTCCTTGTAGTCCTGGAGGATGCTCGACAACAGAAAGCCGACGATGAACACGGCGCCGCCGATGCCGCTGGTCAACAGGCCGTTGAGATCCAGAAACTCGAATCCGAAGTAGTGGACCGCGACTTTCGCCGCGCTCAGAAGCAGCACGACGACGCCCACGGTGAAGAACAGCCGGAACTTCTTCCAGAGGGAGATATCAGCACCACCAAAGTGAAGATGCGAGATGATCGACGTCGTCACCGTTCGATACCCTTTCCGAATGAATGAACGGGCGCGAATGTGCGTCCGTTCCAACGTAGTATCGCCGGCCGGCCTCCCTCGAGCTCCAATCCGGCGGTCCCGCCGGTGTTGATCAGCTTCATGTCGTCGACATAGGCGCTGAAGACACGGCGCGAATGGCCGCCGTGTTCGAGGTAGACTTGATGAAGGCATCGCTCCGCCCGGCAGATCGCTTCTCGCCGTTCGCAGGCGAAGTTCTCGAAATGCAACGACCTGAAATGCAGGCCGCCGGCCTCTATAGTGGTCGAAAAGTAGTGCGTCGCAGCGGCCTTCCCTCCGCATGGCCGTTGCAGGCGACCCAGGTCGCGACGGATGTCGGCCGGTAGAAGGTCTATGTGTTCGGAGGCATAAGGGCGTTCGCTTGCGATGCTGCCCCGACCCTCGGCGGTGCTCACCGCCGCGATCAGACCCAATATCGTCACTAACACCAGGAAGAGCCGGTCTTTCCTCATCTGCGCCTCCGCTGCTGAGCCGCCCTCAATCTTCGAACTCCACACCCAACCGCTTCTCCTTAACCCACGCGACACGACAGGCACGCCGTATTCCGTCTGCCGGCACCACAAGCGTGAATTCACGGGGAATGCCGAGAGGACTTTCGACCTCCAACATCGCGCCGTGATCGCTGAGGTTCCGGATCGAGCAATCGATGGCGGAGCTTCCGAACTCGACCGATCCCTTCTTGAGAACCCTCCGGCGCTGGTCTCCGCGTCGTTCCATTCCAGCTGCTCCGGCAGTCATGAATTCAGTCGACCGTTTTCTCGGCCTTCTCGCCGAGCTTGACGATGTCACCATCGGTGAAGAGGATTCCCTTGAGCTCCTCGCGCCACTCCTTCTTCCGCCGCAGCAGGAATTCGAGGTTCATGCCGAAATGCTTGAATTCCTCCTTCTGAGCGTTCGCCATGATGGCTTTAGCTTTCTTGTCCTTCTCGACCGACATCCGCTGTTCGTACCAATTGATCGCCTCGGCCTCCTCGATTAGCGACGCGATCATCCGTGCGAAGGTGCGAATCTCCTGCGAAAGCTCCTGCGGTGGTTCATGATATTGATCGAAGCCCATCTCATCGCTCCCTTTGTGCCAATCGTGGCTGCCGAATCCCGTCGCGCTCGACGGCTTTTCGGCCGGACGTCGCGCGAAACTCTCTGGTCCATGTCTTAAAATAGGCGACGGCGATCATGATGCCGATGCCCGCGATGCTGACGACGATCTGGAAGGCGAGCGCGTCGGAGACGAGGTCGATAGCGAAGTAGGCGACGAAGGCGAGGAATACGCCCACGCAGAAGACTTCAAGGGACCGCTCGCCGCACAGCCGAAGAGGCCGGAGCCACGGCGCGGACAAGAACGACGCCTTCTTTGGAATCAATCGCGAGACGACGATCGCAAGTGCCAAAAAATGAGCGATGCGGTACGGCGCCAAGTTCGTCTTATCGTTCGGGATGAACGCCGAGCGGACGGGTTCGGGGATCAGGTCCTGATGGCCGGTCCGCGCTGCGAGCGTTACGATCGCGGCGAGTAGGAGAAAGAGACCGGCAGCAGCGAAAGTTGTCCGCGAGTTGATGAGCGCCCTTGCCGCAGTCGCGCCCCCGACCGCGACCCACGCTCCGATGACGAAGAGAAATTGCCAAGCGAACGGATTGAAGTACCAGTGGCCGGCGGGATACGCCCGTAGATTCCATCCCCATGCCTGTGCGGCGACGTAGACGCCGGCCGAGATCGCCAGCGCGACGTTCGTCCACCTCATGAGAACCCAGAGCAGCGGTGGAAACGCGATCATCAATGTGATGTAGAGCGGCAAGACGTCGAGGTTCAGCGGTTTGTATTCGAGCAGAAGCTCGTGCTTCAGGAACTCGACAGGATCGCGGATGAGAAGCCGGATGTTGAATTCGTCAAGCAGGTGTGCGTGGCCGTACCGCTGCGCCACGTATCCGATCGTGACGACGTAGAAGACGAACAGCAGGATGTAGGCGACATAAAGCTGCCATGCTCTGCCGAGAACGCCGAGGGCGGCGGCGAGGAAGCCCCTCGCCCGCGACATGCGGGCGCAGACGAACGCCACGGTATACCCGGACACGAACACGAAAAGCTCTGCGGCATCGCTGAAACCGTAGTTTCGAGCCGTGATCCAAGCGACCGCATTGTTCGGAACGTGGTCGACGAAAATCGCCCAGTTGGCCAGTCCCCGAAACAAGTCGAGGCGGAGGTCACGGTCGCTGGATTGGACCCCGTTGGCTGTCATGTGGATGCCCCCTCGCCCGCTCCACCGCTGCCCGGTATTGAAAGGAGCCGCAGCGCGTTCATGGTGACCAAGACGGTCGCTCCGGTGTCGGCGAGGATCGCCGGCCAAAGCCCGGTGATCCCTGCGATGGTAGTGACCAGAAAGACCGCCTTCAGCCCAAGCGCGATCGAAATGTTCTGCCGGATGACGCCCATCGTCCGCTTGGATAGTTCGATCATGGCCGGCACATCGGCGACGCGTCCGTGAAGGACTGCGGCGTCCGCGGTCTCGAGCGCCACGTCGGTGCCACCGCCCATCGCGACCCCGACATCAGCGGCTGCGAGAGCCGGCGCGTCGTTGATCCCGTCGCCGACCTTCAGGACAACCTCACCCTGGTTCTTGTAGGCCTCGACGGTGCGCTGCTTGTCCTCCGGCATCATTTGCGCACGATGGTCTATGCCGAGATCGCGCGCGAGCGCCGCGGCGGTACGGGGATTGTCGCCCGTGAGCATCACCGATCGGACCCCGCCGTCGGACAGGCGACGCAGCGCCTCGACGGCATCGCTCCGCAACTCGTCCCGCATGGCGATGCAGCCGGCGACCTCTTGGTCGACGACTAGGACGGACACGGTCTTGCCTCGTTCGTTGAGCGCCTCGACGAGCTTTCTCTGGTCCTCGGCGAGCGGGACGATCCGTTCGGCCGCAGCGGGCGAGCCGAGGAAAACCGTACGTCCCCCCAGCGCTGCCCTGACGCCTTCTCCCGCCAGATTTACGAAGTCCTCGACCGGCTGCGGCCGAGCGCCCTTGTCCGAGCCCGCCTTAAGGATAGCGAGCGCGAGTGGATGGCTGGAGCCGCGCTCGAGCGACGCGGCAACGGACAAGATTTCGACCTCCCCGTGACCGAACCCCACGACGTCCGTGACCTTCGGTTTGCCTGCCGTGAGGGTTCCCGTCTTGTCGAAGCAGGCGACGGTGACGTCGCGCAAGCGCTCGAGGACGGCTCCTCCCTTCAGGAGCAGGCCCCGGCGTGCTCCGGACGCGAGGCTCGCGGCTATCGCTGCCGGCGTCGAGATCACCAGCGCGCAGGGACAACCGATCAGAAGGATGGCCAGTCCCTTGTAGATCCACTCGCGCCAGGTTGCCCCTGTCCAGACGAGTGGCGGCAGGACCGCTACGATCGTGGCGACCACCACCACGCCCGGCGTGTAGTAGCGCGAGAACCGGTCGATGAAGCGTTCCGTGGGCGCCTTTGATTCCTGGGCCTCCTCGACCAGCTTGACGACGCGGGCGATGGTGTTGTCCTGGGCAGCGGCGGTGACCTTGACCCGGAGCAGAGCCTCTCCGTTCACGGTTCCGGCAAATACTGCCTCCCCGGTCTTCTTGCGGACCGGCGTGCTCTCGCCGGTGACGGGCGCCTCGTCGACGGCGCTGTCTCCGGAGACGATGACGCCGTCGGCAGGAATGCGATCGCCGGGGCGAACTTGGATCAGAGCGTCGACGGACAACGTCTCGGCTTCCACCTCGCTGACTTGGCCATCGGATTGTTCGAGACGAGCGATCTTCGGGACGAGCTTGGTCAAATCCCGGATGCTCGCCCTCGCGCGACCCGCAGCAAACCCCTCAAGAAGTTCGCCAATCAGAAATAGGAAAACGACAGTCGCCGCTTCTTCCGTCGCGCCGATGAAGACCGCGCCAACGGCCGCGATGGTCATCAGCATCTCGATCGAAAACGGCGTTCCGGCAAAAGCCGCCGAAAACGCCCGCTTCGCGATGGGGAGCAGCCCGACCAGCATCGCGAGCAGGAACGCCCAACTCTCGATGCTCGGAATGGCCTTTCCCAAGGCGAAGGCGACCGCCAGCGCGGTTCCGCAGGCAATGGTCGCGCGGCCCTTGTTGGACCGCCCCCACGACTCCTTGCCATCAGCGACACGGTGATCGTGACCATCGTGATCGCCACGATCCTGCTGATGCGCCGGCCCCTCTTTCCTCTGGGGCCGATCGTCCGCGACGACGTACCCCAAGGCCGCTATCTGCCGGGTCACGGCCTCCCGCTGGACGGCCCCGTCATGATCAACCGACACGCTGCCGCCAGTCACCGAGACTTGGACGCTCCTCACCCCGGGCATCCGCGAAACGGCGTTCTCGATCTTCGTAGCGCAAGCCGCGCAGTCCATCCCGCCGATCCGAAGCCTCATCTCTTGGGCAGCTTCGGTCATGCGTGGCTTCCCGCTGCAGCGCCGTCCACGTTGTCCATTTTAGGGGCCGGCGCAGAGTCCTTCCGGAACAGAACGTAAAGGGCAGGCAGCACCAGCAGCGTCAGGATTGTCGACGAGATGATGCCGCCGATGACGACAGTGGCCAGCGGGCGCTGCACCTCCGCGCCGGCGCCGGTCGCTATCGCCATGGGAACGAAGCCCAGCGACGCCACCAGCGCCGTCATCAGCACAGGGCGCAAGCGGGTCACCGCGCCTTCATGGACGGCCTCGAGCACGGACCTTCCTTCGTGTCTCAGCTTTTCGATGAACGCGATGATGACCAGGCCATTGAGCACCGCGACGCCGGAGAGTGCGATAAAGCCGACGCCCGCACTGATCGACAGCGGGATACCTCGCAGCAGCAGCGCCAGCACGCCGCCGGTCAGCGCCAGCGGGACGCCGCTGAACACCAGAAGCGCATCGGCGATCGATCCGAAGCTCATGAAGAGCAGCAGCAGCACCAGCAGCAGCGCCACCGGAACGACGATGGTGAGCCGCTTGGTCGCCGAGACAAGTTGCTCGAACTGCCCTCCCCAACCGATCCAGTAGCCGGCCGGAAGCTTGACCTTCTGCGCCACGGCTTCCTGCGCTTCCGACACAAACGAACCGAGGTCCCGCTCGCGGACGTTGGCCGTCACCACGATGCGCCGCTTGCCGTTCTCGCGGCTGATCTGGTTCGGACCTGGCGCGGAATCGACGGTCGCCACCGAAGACAGCGGAACGTAGCGGGGCTGCGCTCCGGCGGCCCCGGACACGGCGGTCTTAGTGATGATGGCCGAACCGGGTTCCTCGGCCGGCAAGGGGATCGGGATCGCGCGGATCGCCTCGATGTTGCCGCGCAGCCGCTCCGGAAGGCGTACGACGATGTCGAAACGACGATCCCCTCCGAACAGCTTCCCGACGCTCTTTCCGCCGACGGCGATCTCCACGATGTTCTGGACGTCGCCGACGCTGAGGCCGTAGCGCGAGAGGGCCCGTCGGTCGAGCTTTACTGTGAGGATCGGCAATCCGGCAACCTGCTCGGTCTTGACGTCGGTAGCCCCGCGGATGCCCTGGATCACAGACTGCACCTGCTTGGCCGCGCCCTGCAGCACGTCGAGATCGTCCCCGAATATCTTGATGCCGACGTCGCTGCGGACGCCCGAGATCAGTTCGTTGACGCGCAACTGGATCGGCTGCGAGACCTCATAGTTGCTGCCGGGAATGTCGTTGGCGGCCTTCTCGATCTCCTCGACCAGCTCCGCTTTCGGCTTCTCTGGATCCGGCCACTCGCTGCGCGGCTTGAGCATGACGTACCCGTCCGACATCGACGGCGCCATGGGATCGGTCGCGACCTCAGCCGTGCCTGTCCGGGTGAAAAACTCCTTCACCTCGGGCAGTTGCTGGATCCTCTTCTCAAGCGCCATCTGCAGATCGAGCGACTGCGTCAGGCTCGTCCCCGGAATCCGGATCGCGGCCAGGGCGACATCGCCCTCGTCAAGGCTCGGAATGAACTCGCCGCCCATCCGGGTCGCCGCGAAGATGCTTGCTCCGACGATCACCACCGCCATGATGGCCACGACGCCCCGGAAAGCGATCGCCCGATCCAGAAGTGGCAGGTAGACGCGTTTGGCGGCGCGCATGAAGAAATTTTCCTTCTCCGATACCTTGCCGGTGACCACGATGGCTACGGCCGCGGGCACGAAGGTGACCGAGAACAGTGCTGCGGCGGCAAGCGCCATCAGGACGGTCAGCGCCATCGGCGTGAACATCTTGCCTTCGACCCCTGTCAGGGTCAGTACCGGCAGGTACACGACCGCGATGATCAGCGTTCCGAACAAGCTGGGCTTGATGACCTCTGCCGATCCGTTGCGGATCGTCTCCAGCCGCTCTTCCAGGCTCAGCAGCCGGCCCTTCTCATGCTGCGCTTCGGCGAGCAGACGAAGGCAGTTCTCGACGATGATGACGGCCCCGTCGACGATGATGCCGAAGTCGATGGCTCCTAAGCTCATCAGGTTGGCGCTGACCTTCGTCTCGACCATGCCGGTGACGGTCATGGCCATCGACAACGGGATGACGCAGGCCGTGACGAGGGCGGCGCGGAAGTTGCCGAGGATCAGGAACAGCACGATGATGACGAGGATCGCGCCCTCGACGAGGTTCTTCTCCACCGTCTTGACCGTCGCCTCGACGAGATGGGTCCGGTCGTAGACCGTGCGTGCGACGACGCCTTCCGGAAGCGACTTGGCGATATCGTTCAACTTGGCCGAAACCCGCTGCGCCACCGCTCGGCTGTTTTCGCCGATCAGCAGCATAGCGGTGCCGAGCACCGTCTCCTTTCCGTTGAGGGTCGCGGCGCCGGTGCGGAGATCCTTGCCTTCGGCGACCTGGGCCACATCCTTGACCCGGACCGGTACGCCGCCGCGCGAACCGATGACGATGTCCTCGATCTCGGCGATGTTGGCGACCTGACCCGGGGTTCGGACCAGGTACTGCTCGCCGTTCTTCTCGATGTAGCCGGCGCCGACATTGGCGTTGTTGGCGGCGAGCGCCGTCATCACGTCCCGAAAGCCGAGCTTGTAAGCCATCAGCTTGCCGGGATCCGGCAGCACATGGAACTGACGCTCGAAGCCGCCGATCGTGTTGACCTCGATGACACCTGGAACGTTGCGGAGCTGCGGCTTGATGATCCAATCCTGGATCGTCCTCAGATCACTCGGCGTGAACTCCTTGCCACCGGGCGCCTTCGTGCCCTCCTTCGCCTCAACCGTGTAGAGGAATATCTCGCCGAGGCCCGTCGCGACGGGGCCCATGGCGACTTCGACGCCGGCCGGAAGCTGATCTTTCACCTGCTGGATGCGCTCGTTGACGAGCTGGCGCGCGAAATAGATGTCGGTGCCGTCCTTGAATACGACCGTCACCTGGCTCAGGCCGTAGCGGGACAGCGAGCGCGTGTATTCGAGTTTGGGCAAGCCGCCCATCGCTGTCTCGACGGGAAACGTAATGCGTTGCTCGGTTTCCAGCGGCGAATAGCCCGGCGCCTGCGTGTTGATCTGGACCTGCACGTTGGTGATGTCGGGCACGGCGTCGATCGGCAGCCGCGTGAAATTCCAGCCGCCGAAGGTCAACAGTCCCATCACGAAGAGGATCACCAGCCAGCGCTGGCGGATGGAGAATTCGATGAGGCGCTCAATCATGCTCGGCCTCTCCCTTGCCCATTTCCGCCTTTACGACGAACGAATTCTCTGCGACGTACTTTTCCCCCGGGGATATGCCGGCCCGGACCTCCACGAATTTTTGGTCGGAATCCCCGAGCTCGACGGGACGCGCCTCGAGCTTGTCGTCACCCTCGCGCACAAACACGACGCTCTTGTTCTCGAAGCTCTGGATCGCGCCAGCGCGTACGGCGACCGCGACCTTCCGCTCGGCCAGCACCAAACGAGCTGTCACGAACAGCCCGGGCCGCAGCCTTCCGTCCGGGTTAGGCAGAACAACGCGGGCGATAGCGGTCTGCGTCTCGCTTGCGCCGACGGGCGCCAGGTAGGAGATCTTGCCCTTGATGTCTCCCACGCCGTCATCCGGATCAATCAGGACCTCGTCCCCGATCCGGACGCGCCTGAGATCCTGACGGTAGATCGACAGGTCGACCCAGATCGTCGACAGGTCCGCCACGACGAACGACGGCTTCTGCTCGGACACGTATTCGCCGAGCGATATCTGACGGTCGATCACCGTGCCGGCGATCGGGGCCTTGAGATCATAGACCGTCAGGCTCTGGTTGCTTTCGATGGACGCCAGCAGATCGTCCTTGCCGATCACGTCGCCGATCCGCCGCTTGATCGCACGCGCGATGCCGGGGAATCGCGGCGTGACCTGGACGACCGTCTCCTGATTGGCGCGCAGCACGCCATTGAACGACAGGGTCTCGGTCAGGGTCGCCGGGCCCGCTTCGGCGAAGGTGGCGCCGGCGGCGGCCAGCTTGACATCGCTGATCACGATGCGGTCGGCACCGTGCTCGTCCTTCTCGGCGTGCTCGTTACCGGCCTTCTCCTCCTTGGCGTCCTGCTTCGCTACCTGTTGCGTCGCGGCGGGCACATCCTTTGGCGTCAGAAAGCGATACCCGAAGGCGCCGGCGGCGGCCGCGACCAATGCGAGGACGATCGCGCTCGAAGTTCTCATCGTGCGCTCTCCCGCGCCAGAGAGAAGGGATTGCCGACGAGTCCTTCGATCGTGGCAATTGCGACGTGGTAGTTTTGCAGTGCCTCCTGCTCCCGCAGACGAGCCTGGGTGACGTTGGCCTGTGCATCCAACACTTCGAGCAGCGAGAAGCGCCCGGCGCCGTAGCCCTGCTCGATCTCGTTTGAAGCGGCCTGCGCCTTTGGGATGCCGGAGTCGCGGAGGATCCCGAGTTCCCGCAGTGAGCCCTGAACGTTGTCGTAGGCCCGTCCGGCGACGACGATCAGCGTGTTGCGGTTCGCCTCGCGTTCCGCCCGCGTCTTGGCGAGGTTCTGCTGCGCCGAGAGGATATTGCCCTGGTTCTGATCGAAGATCGGGATCGGGACCGACACGCTGAGCCGCACAGCGTCATCATTGGTTTCGTTGTAGTGGCGCCATCCGGCCGAAAGCCTGACGTCGGGATAAGGCCTGAGCCGCGCCAGTAGCAACTCGGCATTGCGTTGCGCATAGACCGCATTCCACCGGACCAGTTGCGGGTTGGCGTCGATGGCGGCGATCACGGTCTGGAACGATGGCGCGCGCGTGGTCGCATCGAGCCGTCCGGAGACGGCGCCGAATTTCGGGGAAGTGTCGCCCATGAGCACCGCCAGTTCGCGGCGCGCGCTGGCTAGGTTCGCCTTGGTGCGCTCGCGATCTGCCTTCACCAGGGCCGCCGCAACCTCGGCGCGGCCGGTCTCGGCAGGCGACGACGCGCCGGCATCGACCCGGCGCTGAAGCAACGGCGTCAGCCGCTCAAGAGCGGCAACCTGCTCGTCGAGGATCTGGATCCGCCGCTGCAGCCCGAGCACGTTCAGAAACGCGATGGCCGTTTCCGACAGAATCTGCAGACGCACCGCCTGGCGCTCGATCGTCGCCCCGTTGACGCCGGCCTGGCCGGCCGCGATGCGCGCCTCGCGCTTGCCGAACAGCTCGAAAAGCTGGCTGATCTGTAGCGTCGTCTCTGCCGACTTCGTGCCCCTGTAGATGCCCGAACCGAAGGAGTTGTCCTGTTCGTAGGACAGTTCCGGATTGAGGAGCGCCCCCGCCTGAATGCGCTGGCCCGTCGCGATCCCGATGTCGCGTTCGGCGGCGGTCAAGCGAGGGCTGATAGCGAGCGCGCGCTGTAACGCCGCCCCAAGATTGAGGGTCTGCGAATGCGACGCCGCCGTCAGCCAAGGACTGACCAGCAACGCCGTCGCGCACGCGAAACGCGTGACGCACTTTGAAATCATGATGAAACCTGACGAAAGACGGAATCAGAGCGCTATGCGCCCAGCGGTCGTTTTCAGGTCAGGGACTTCGGTGGGGGCGGATCGAGACCGCGCACGGTGTCGGTCAGACGGGCCGTCGCCCGGATGAGGACCGCCAGCTGGGGTTCCATGACGGTCATGAGCTGCTGCGGAGGCGCTGTGACGGAAACCGCGAAGCAGCCATGACAGTGATGGTCGGCGATGGCACCGGTCTCAGGGCCGCCATCGGACTTGGTATCGACCATCCAAGCGACCGGGGAACCGGTCGGATTGGTCACGTCAAGATCGAGGCACCGATGCAGCGCACCCGACATCAGATAGGTCACGATCAGAAATACGGACACGATCCCGCGCAAAGCAGGGACATGCCTCAATCCCGATCTGATCCGACCAATCGTCAATGACCACACTCTACGTTCGCGAGTTAGGTAGCACGGGCACACTGCTCACGTCGACCCGCAACAATGTAACAATCCCAAGCATTCAGTTGCGAAGCATTCGCGGCAAGGTGGGTTATCGCTCGGCAAAGAGGTTGAGCACGTCCTCCATGCGGGCGACGTATTCACCGTCGACATGGGGAATGCACCACATGTCCCTGCGCCATGGCTTGAGGTCGTTCTCGCCAGCCGGCGGCGCACGGTTTCGCCCGACAGGCTGTCGTGATCGGTGAGATTGACCATCGTGTCGGCCAGCAGTGTCAGCGTCCAGCGTTTGCGGCCGGCGGCCGGCTTGGCGCATGCGGTCGCCACCAGCAGGGTCTCCTCCTTGCCGGTCAGCTTGCGCTCTGCGCCCGGACTTGGCTCCTCGCTCAAGGCCTGCCCCAGATTGCCTTCCACGAAGCGGCGCTTGGTCCGGCTGACAGTAGAGAGGCTGACGCTCGCGGTCCGGGCAATCTCCTCGCCGCGGCGGCCCCTAGGCCGCGGGTTACCCTCGGGAGAGGCGGGTGCGGGAAATCCGCCCGCCCGGATCTTTGAGGGCGAAAGCCGAATGGCTGGGCTACTCGACCGCGGCCGTCGTCAAAGCAACGGCAGCGACTTGGCGTGCATCGGCCGACGGTGTAGCCATCACCAGCCGTTCCATCGAGACCTCGCCGCTCAACAAGTTTAGTGACGTTTGACGCTTCCCATGACGAAAGAACGAAATTATCGGACAGAAGTGTCGCGCCGCGATCGGAAAGATGATCATGCAAATCGTCAGAGCTGCTGTTTAGTCCTCGATCTGCAACCTCACACGACAACGAGCAATACACCGCTCAAGCTGCTGCAGCAGTTCTATCGTGTGCAATGTCGCCGCCTCGCCCAATTTCCTTCTTGATGGAGGCAGTCACCGCGTCTCTGCTGCTTTGTATTCCAGCAAGGTCCTTGAGAGCCTTCGGCGCGGAAAGATAAACTACTCGCTTATCAGTGCTCGAGCTTTTCCTTCGGATTGCCGAGGTCTTCCAATAGTCTCGATTGGTTGACGATGAACGAGCCATTTACTCGCAAAGCCTCATCAACGGCACAGGGGAACCCTAGCTCGCGTTACTCTGGGCCATAGCGCAGCGCCAGATCCCGGCGCGAATGGCAGGTGAAGGCGAACTCGGACGGCGTCTTCCATCCGAGCCGCGAGTGTGGTCGTGCGTCGTTGTAATCGGCGCGCCAGCATCCGAGCGCGACGCGGGCTTGGGCCAGCGACGTGAACAGCGTCTCGTTCAACAATTCATCGCGCAGCCGGCCGTTGAAGCTCTCGATGAAGGCATTCTGCATGGGCTTGCCCGGCGCGATGTAGTGCCAGTCGACACGGCTCTGGTCGGCCAGCTGAGGATGGCGTTGCTGGTGAACTCGCTGCCGTTGTCGCTGACCACCATCTTCGGCTTGCCGCGCTCCAACACCAGCCGGTCCAGCTCCCGCGCCACGCGGGTGCCGGAGAGCGAGGTGTCGGCCACCAGCGCCAAGGCACTCGCGGGTGCAATCATCGACGGTGAGGATGCGGAAGCGGCGGCCATCGGTGAGCTGATCCGACACGAAGTCGAGCGACCAGCGGTCGTTCGGCGCCATCGCCACCGTCATCGGCGCCAGGGTCCCGATCGCCCGCTTGCGGCCGCCACGGCGACGACCGCAAGCCTCTCTTCCCGGTAGAGCCGGAACATCTTGTGGTTGATCACGTAGCCCTCCCGCTTGAGCAGAACGTGCATGCGCCGATAGCCGAAGCGACGGCGCTCCTGGGCGATCGCCCTCATGCGCTGGCGAAGGCCGGCTTCGTCCGCCCGGGTCGTCTGGCATCGCATGGTCATGCGGCCGCAGCCGATGGCTTTACACGCCCGCCGTTCGCTCATCCCGTGGGCATCCACGAGATGCACGACAGCTTTCCGCTTGGCCGCGGACGTCACCACTTCTTTCCCAAGAGGTCCTTCAAGGCCGCGTTGTCCAGCATGGCGTCGGCCAGCAGCCGTTTCAGCCGCGTGTTCTCGTCCTCCAGCGTCTTCAACCGCTTGGCCTCCGAGACCTCCATCCCACCGAATTTGGCCTTCCATTTGTAGATGCTGGCGTCGCTAACGCCATTGCGGCACAGATCGGCGACCGACACGCCGGCCTCATGCTCCTTCAAAATCCCGATGATCTGTTCTTCCGAAAAGGGGCTGCGCTTCATGCTCTGGTCCTTGTCGTGGGCCAGAGCGAACTTCGAACTGGATTAAGCCGCGGGGCAAGGTCACGAGGATCAGGACACCCCGAACCTGTGCACGGACCTTGAGTCCGTCAACGATGATTGGGGCCCGATCAGCGGACAACCATCAGGGCCATGCGGTCAGGATAGACCACAAGCAAAGGCCGGACAGATGACCGCAACGACCAAATGCTATAACGTCAGAAAAGCTGGAGCCATGTGGGTGTCATCCACAGTGATGGTGTGGATGGCGTCCGCTACCGGCATCTGATGTGCCAAAGTGAGTCGTTGTCAGATTCACTCAAAGGGAGCCATCCGCGATGCCCACTATGATTGTCGGTCCCGATCTTGCAAAGCACGTTTTTCAAGTCCATGCGGTCGATCCGGCTGGCAAGGTCACGATCCGCAAGAAGCTCCGCCGCTCGGAAGTACTCGAGTTTTTTAAAGGGTTGCCGCCCAGCCTGGTCGGCATAGAAGCCTGCGGCACCGCCCATCATTGGGGTCGCGAGCTGACGGCACTAGGACACGACGTGCGGTTGATGCCGGCGGGGTACGTCAAACCCTATGTTAAGCGCGGCAAGAACGATGCCGTTGATGCCGAGGCAATCTGCGAGGCAGTGACCAGGCCAACGATGCGATTTGTTGAAATCAAAAGTGCTGAGCAGCAGTCGGGCTTGATGCTGCACCGGACACGCGAGCTGCTGGTGCGGCAGCGAACAGCGCTGATCAACTCGCTACGGGGTCAGCTCGCCGAGTTTGAGCTGATCGCGCCCAAGGGAGTTTGGAGCATTCCAGACCTGCATGCGCTTGCCCAAGGCGCAACTCCCGCCGTTCTACCCGATGCGGTCCGCAGCTGCGTCGAGCTGATCATGGGCCAGATCGACGATCTTCAGACACGCGTACAAACGATAGAGAAGGCTATTCGAGTAGCGCACCGGGCCAGCGAGGTCAGTATGCGACTGCAAACGATCCCTGGCATCGGCGTGATCACGGCATCCGCAATTACTGCCACTATTGGAGACATTAAAGTCTTTAGGTCCGGGCGGCATCTGGCAGCTTGGATCGGGCTTGTCCCACGGCAGTCCGGATCCGGCGGCAAGGTTCATATGGGGAAGATTTCAAAGAAAGGCGATGCGTATCTGCGCAAGCTCCTCGTGCTCGGCGCCACCGCCGTGATCCGCTATCGCCGCAACAAGCCCCAGTTCGCGGCCTGGATCAACGCGCTCCTTCAGAGGCGTCCAGCGCGCGTGGTCACGATCGCGGTGGCCAACAAGATGGCGAGGATCGCGTGGGGGGTGATGAGCCGCGGCGAAACATTCCGCCAGGAAGCGTCCGCCATCGCATAAGCGGAAGCAGCCGGAAAGGGAAAGAAAGTTGCTGCCGAGTGGGATGATCGAATTGGTGAGAGCGACGACGACGTAATGGCAACCGGTCGAGACCGAGGATTGGGAAAACCCGTACCTGTGCATGCGCATCAAGCGCGCCATAGTGGCTGGGACCCGATCCGCGGACTACCATTAAGGCCCGCGGACCTGGGATCCGCTTCGATGAGGCCGGACCGATGACCGCACCCCGACCACCAAGTTGTCAGAACGTCGAAAAAGTTCTTGCCATGCGGACGCCATCCACCGATGCACAGGTGTGATCTCTGCAATCTTCTGCATTTATCTGCAACTCAAGGCAGAATTTTGCCGAAGTTTGCAGAAGGCAGGTCGGAGGTCTTATCTCTCAGCGGTTTGGTGAGGGACCGACATGGTTAGCAACAAGGAACTGGAGGCAGGGCTGAAGGCCATGGCGGATGACTTCCATCTGCCTGGTGGAGGACGCAAGAAGCTCTCGCGCCTTGTCGTCGGATACCTGTGGTGGTTCGATGCCGCCGAACAGCGAGGCATGAGTTGGCAGGACATGATCCGGGCGATGACCGCCGCCGGCGTGACCGGCAGAGGGGCGAAGCCGATCAGCGTCGGGACACTATCGTCGACGGTCTGGCGGGTACGCACGAAGGACAGAGAAGCGAGCGGCGCCCCCGAGCAAGAACGGCTTGGACAAGCGCCCATCCTGCCGATCGGACAACCACTGCGAAGCACAAAGAGCCGCGGAAGCCGCCAGACGCAGCAAGGAAGACGAAAGGCATCCCCGCAAAATGATGATGGTGCCCTGACCGATCGACCAGCGTCAAAGCGATCGGCCGGCGGAGATCGGCTAGGCCGGGCCAACAAGGATGTATTGGCTTTCATGGACCGAGCCCGAGCCGTCCGCCGCCGATCGGAGGACGATTAGCAACCGGCCGCGGCTCGCCGACGGCATGAACCGGACTGCCAGCGGCTTTCGGCCTTCCAAATCGGTTCTAGAGATACCGCCAAGACCAGGCGCTTCGCAGTTTCCGCTCCATCGGTCCGGCGGCGAAGCGCTCTTATTTCTCGCCGCGTTGTCGCTCAATCAACTTGGGAACGTCGGCAACATCGATTTCGAGGCGCATACCGAAGTCCTTGGCGGGATACCTTTCCGCGTGCGCGAGGACCTCGGGGGTCGGAACTACAAGTCGCGCCTGTCCCTTCGGGGAGAAGCAATTTTTCCCGCTCTTGATCCAGAAAGCGCACCCGCCATAACCGGACGCCGGTTCGTCGGCGAGATAGACTCTGCCTTTGCCGTTCTTGCCGGTCACCTTGCTCACGATAAAAAACAAGCGATTTGCATAGGTCTGTCGGATCACGGCGACATCGCCTTCGTTCGCGCCGGTGTAGTATTCTCTGATCTGCTCCTCGGTTTGATTTGCGCTCGGATCGCCTGGCCATTGGTCGCCGAAGAGCAGACGTAGCCCTCGCCCTCTCAGAATTGCCGATGGCATTTTCTTTTCATCGCTCATGATTCGTGTCCTGCTGCCTGCTCGTTGCATGAGGAGAGGTGATAGCGATGCAGTGGTGGCTTGGATAGTCTCGCGAATTCGGGAACAGTATGGAGTGCGCTTCACTCCACAGCGCGAGGCCGAAGCATTCCTTCCTTGTGGTCTGGAGCGATCAGAGGCTAATCCCTCTTGAGAAGGTAGGGAACTTAGATGGTTTTGCGAACTGCAGGAGGTTGAACGCAAACGCGAACCGGCTCACAATTTATGTCCCGCTAAGATTGCTAGTGAGTCGTCACGTGACCGACAAGTTTCCCGACGAATGGATTGACGAGATCTGCGAAGCCGATCCGCCTATAGACGATCTCGACCTCGAAGACGACGATCGCGTCCCAAAAGTCCCCCGCCGAGCCAGGAGGAGATTGACGCCGCATGCGCGGAACTGGCGCGGTAGCAATCGGCGAACGCCTTCCACAATATCGAGAAGGCGCTCCGTCTACGCAATGCTGACCCGGACTTCTTCCTCCAACCCCAGCTCAAGTTCCTTCACGACGCCTACGTGCTCGCCAAGTTCGCAACGAAAATCGGCACCGACCAAGTTCGTCTTGCCGATCGTCGCGACCAGTGGCCGGACGGCTTTGTTAGGATACCGACATCAGCCGGGAGGCGCTTGCGGTGTGCGTTCCAACGTGAGGCCGCTTTTACGTGTACGATAACGTCGGCGCAACTCTCCAGTTGACGCGACAAACGCGAAATGTCCAACATTCAAAACATTGCTGGGGGCACACGCTATCATGCACTATGGTTCCGACCGCCTTATCGCCACTAGGCGCTACGCCGATGGAGGAATCCCTCTGGCCGATTTCGTGTACGCCCGAAAGGATAGCTCGCTGTATGTCATCGAGGCGGAAGACGACCATGGGCCGAGAGCTGGTGGCCGCGTTGTCGAGATAAACGACGTGTTCACCTATCTTCAAAGCGTGCCGTGGCAGATGGCGCGCACGGTTATTAGGGGCGGCAAGACCTCGTCATGACCGTTGAACGGATTGGCCTGATCGAACTCAGGCACAAGGAACAAGCACTGCTCAGCTACTTTGCCGATCGGCTTGGCTTCGCGCTAGAAGGCAGCGCTGATCTTGGTGAACTAACTGATGATCAGAAGCTCAAAGTGCTAGAGGCAACCAAGGAAGCGGTAGCGTGGTGGCTTCGTGGCGACGGCGCAGATTGCGAAGCTATCTTGGCGAAACGACTTAGGCTGTACGTCGAAGCGCATCTTAGGCTGAGCTTGCTGGAACACCCGCTGACGCTCACCGCGTTCGATTGCCGCACGGCTTCTGCCCATATTCGACCGATGCGCCGAACACGCTGAACGCGGCATGTGGGCTGGAAGGTTGTCGCACCTTGGCTGTGCCACACTTGCATTAGTCAGGGCGGCAAGCCGGACGGTTGTTCGGACGACGCAGATACCCATCCGTCGAATAGCGGCCCGCTCGCGAATCGTGTCAAGACGTTCGACATTGAAAAGGTTCGGGACAGCATGAAACGTGTACTGATCGTCTTGGCCATCTCGGCATTCAGCGTGAATGCTAGGGCGCAGACAATCGATCCATCAATAGTGACTTCGACGCTTGGCGTGTCGCCGGAACATCTTTCGGTGAGAGCTTTCGGCCAGGGTCTTGTGGACGTGAAGTATAAAATAGCCGGGTGTTCCGTTAGCGTTACAGCGGCGCGAACAGGCTTCAAGAACGATCTAGTCAAATTGTTGCCTGCGATGCTGGCGAAATATCCTTGGATCAAGAACATCAAGGTAGCGGGTGGCTGTCCCGTCCTGGATATCTACGGCAAAGGTGACTACGACGACGCATTTATGTCAGCGATGTTCATGCGCGACGAAGTCGATAAGATCGCGTGGGACAAGGTGCGTCCTGACGACCTGTTTTCTCGGATATCGTTCGGTCGTTTTGAGTAGGGGATTGGCGTGAAGCAATCAGTTGTATGGACGGTATTTCTGATCGCGGCTTCGTGTCCGGCGCTTGCCGCTGAGGCTGACAATATCGTCAAGGTGAAGCAGGCGTGGCGAGCGGAGAGCGGCGAGACAGCCGAGCAAATCTTCGCCAAAGTCTCGAAGGTGGCTCACTTTGTTCCGAGAGGATGGGAAGTCGGTCAAAAGACCGACGTGGGCAAGCCGGTGATCTTCTCTTGGGCGAAGCACCGCGCCGACAAACCGGACGATGAATATACGATCTACTGGGAATTGGGTTCGGATGGCGCGATCAAAATGGGACCGCCTTACGCCAAACCAATGGAGTTGGGATGGCAGGCGTTCGCGCTCTCGTTGATTGCGAGCGAGGTTACCGATGAAGTGAAGGGCGTGAACCTCCGCTTTCTGCACGACCCCGCCAACTTCAATTTCGTGACAACCGCACAAGGAAAGCTGGGCGATCTTCTGAGGCGGGGTCGTTGCACTATCGGCGATCCGGTTGGAGTGGATTACTTGCTGAAGGTAGACGAGAAGCAGACCTCGAAAGGCGACCTGTGGCGCGTTCAGCTTTCGGTGAACTGCAATATTCCGGGGCCTCGCTATTTCACCCGTGACGGAGCAATCATATTCGAGAAGCGCGCGGGGCAAGATTGGGAGCCGCAATCGTTCTTTGCTAAGCGCATTGCCACCTACGCGCCCAGCTCGTGGTTTGATCGTGCTGCCCCGAAAGAGCAAGAGATATTCGAGTCGGCCCGAGAAGCTTACAAGGGCGCAGGCCTCCCGACGCGCGGGGTGCAATCGCCTTTTCCACGGTAGCGGACGGTTTCACCGATACTCAGGCGGTAGGTTCGCGACGGCCCGACGCAGCATGATTTCGATGCACCGAACGCAGATTAACTCGCCTTCCCCAGCCGGTGGCCCGACGACGGTCAGCTCTTCCGGCGCGAACTCCTCGTCGCAGTGATCGCATTGGACGCTTTCGTGCATACTCCATTTCCTACGCGGGAGGTGGGAGCGTGAATTGAAGGCAGGCGGGGTGCTAGACACCCTTTAGTACCCGGCTGGGCGGGCAACCTGTCAGGCTACGTTCCGATACGAGCGCTCGCATCTCACGGGAAGCCATCTACTCCAATGTCCGAGCAGTTTGGCAGCTTCATGGCGTGCGGAGCACGTTCAATATTGGATTTAGAGCAGTGAGGCGACAATCAGTGCAGTCCGTGTGCGTAAGAGGTAGTCTGTGAGGGCCAAAGTGCGCCGCACAAGCATCCACGATTCATGCCGCATTGCTATTGCGCATGCGGGGAAGCATTCCAAGTCCGATTCCGATGACGCCCATGAAATTCTTCGCCTGCAAATGGCCGCTCGCGTCATGCACATGCCGGCACGGCGCTTCATCAAGCTAGAGTTCCTCGTTTCGGACGCGATGTACTCGAGCGATTGAGTTCAAAATGTCGAGGGGGCAGCGCCGCCAGGTGCCTGAGAGCCACTATTGGACATTCACGTGGCAATTCGCGATTGAAGGTGGAAATCCCCGCCCGGCAAAGCCGGGCGGGGCGTGACTGAGCGTCTCTCAGTCGGCGCTCTTGCGCGGCCGCGACCAGAGCAGCGTGTAGCCTTCGCCGCCTTCGTCATCGAACAGGTTCGCGTAGATCGGCGAGTTGAAGGAGGGGTCGTCGAGCTTGAGCGAGAGGTAGTCGCGACCTTCCTCGGAGCGCTTCGACCATGCGGCACCGATTTCGGCTCGGCGAACGTACACGCGGTGGCTCGGAGCATTGTCATTGGAGCGGTTGGGCTCGGCGACGATGCGGACGCCCTTGGCCTGCAGGCTCAGCGTGACGATCTCCCCCTGAAAATCGTTGCCGACCTTCTTGAACGAACCGATGGTAGCCATATCAATTCTCCTTGCGTTGTTTCGGACCGCGACCACCGCGGCCTCGATGGCGATGACCAGGCCGAATGACGATCGGCGACGCACCCGCTTGCGGGCCGAAGCAGCGCGGAGGACACCGGTGAGGCGACTTTCTTGTCTCGCGAGGAATGGGCGCCAGCCCAGGGGAAGAAAGTCGCCTCAACGGCGTTGCGGCTCAGACGGTCGAGGCGCAGCCGGTCTTCGGCCAGATCAAGCCATCAAAGAGGCGAGGTGTTCGCGTGCTGAACAACATAGAGAGGGAGACGTGACTGCCATCGGTCGTACGATACAAGAGGTCGGTTCGCTTTCAGGGGAGAAAGAGACGCCACACGCAGAAGGAACGAATCATTGCCGGGCATAAGCGTACCTGCAAGCAGGCTCCGATCTAGCGCGTAGGGCGCCGAGGCTTTGGGCGCATGATCATTGCGAAGCGCTGCGAGGAAGGCCCGCCTATCGGATCGATCGGACATCGCCGCGCGTCACGACCGAAGCAACGATCGATACGGAGGCGTAGGTTACACGCTGCTCTGGTCGCGGCCGCGAGCGCAATCGAGGACTCGGTCAAGCCGCTCCGGTCTCGACGGGCGCATTTCTGGGGAGACAGCAACCGGCCCAATGCAGGCCGACTTGATACAGACGGAGGGTCACGTGTGGGGGCGATGCTCGGCACAAAACGCGCGGTGATATCTCGGAGACCGTTCTTGCCGTAGCAGTCCGGCATGCGGCGCTATGCGCCGCCGTCGCCAAATTTCCAGACCGGGATTCCCATCCGTCTCGCCTTGTCGGCGAGATTGTCCTGAATACCCGTTCCCGGGAATACGATGACGCCGATCGGCATCATCGTAAGCATGAGGTCGTTGCGCTTGAATGGTGCGGACTTGGCGTGCTTCGACCAGTCCGGCTTGAATGCGACTTGCGGCACCTTGCGGTTCGTCGCCCATTTGGCCGCAATCAGCTCGGCGCCCTTCGGTGAGCCTCCATGCAACAGGACCATGTTGCTGTGCTTGGCGTGAACCTTGTCGAGGCGATCCCAGATCAGATGATGGTCATCGAAGTCGAGACCTCCGGTCAGTGCGACCTTGGGTCCGACCGGAACAAGCACCTCAGTCTCGGCGCGACGCTTTGCGGCGAGAAAGTCTCTGGAGTCGATCACCGCCGAAGTGACGGAGCGATGGTCGACAAGCGACCCGGAGCGGGGGCGCCACAGCGATCCGGTGTGGGTCTCGAATTGTGCGATGGCGTGCTCGCGGAACAGCTCCATGCAATTGCGGCGTTCGATCAACGAAAGTCCTTCCGCGATGAGCCGCTCCAGTTCGACCGACCGCACCTCAGAGCCGTCTTGGTCGTGTTGGCTCCTGCGCTGAGCCTGTTCGTTGTCGTCGAGCTGTCGCTCGATCCGGCCTGCGGCTCGATGGAACAGATTGACCGTCGACCAGAGCAGGTGTTCCAGGTCCGGCTCGATGCGGCTGTCGCTCAGGGTTGCCACGAAGGCATCGAAGATGTCGGCAACGGCCGCTGTGATCGTCTTGGCTTCGGGAAGCGGCCTCGGATCGGGTTC